>ERZ773073.207-NODE-207-length-34492-cov-5.686703_pt1 | contig 34492 bp, 30 predicted proteins | sample MGYA00580616_ERZ773073 | MGnify/ENA primary metagenome ERZ773073 (study PRJEB29015, sample SAMEA2737960) | human oral metagenome | biome: human oral; feature: human-associated habitat; material: dental | place: China | collected 2131 ...
TTGTGGATAGTGGTACAAGAGAAGAAGTTATAAATAATCCTAAGAGTGATTACACTAAAAAACTACTTAAATCAATTCCTGAAATGGATGGTGAGAGATTTGTCTAAAGATAATGAATTAATATTAGAAGTTAGGAATTTAACAAAGCAATTTAAAGTTGCTAAAAATAATATTCTAACTGCCTGTGATAATATAAACTTATCTATGTATAAAGGAAAAACTCTAGGTATTGTTGGAGAATCAGGTTGCGGAAAGTCTACTTTTTTAAGAATGCTTATGAATTTAGAAAAAATTACAAGTGGTAAAATCTTCTACAAGGGAAGAGATATTAGCAAGTTTTCTAAAGATGAAATTTGGGAAAGCAGACAGAATATACAAATGGTATACCAAGATCCAGGAGCCTCTTTTAATCCAAGAATGAAAGTTGTGGATATTTTAACTGAGCCACTTATCAATTATGATAGACTAAAAAAGGAAGATAAAGAAAAAAAAGCTATAGAACTTCTTGAAATGGTTGACCTTCCCGCAGATTTTATTCATAAATACCCTCAAAATATGAGTGGAGGACAAAAACAAAGAATAGGTATAGCTAGAGCTTTATCATTAGAACCTGAAGTTTTAGTCTGTGATGAGGCAACATCAGCCTTAGATGTCTCTATACAAAAAAATATAATAGAGCTCTTAGTAAAACTGCAAAAAGAAAGAGACTTATGTATAGTTTTTATTTGCCATGATATTGCACTTTTACAAGCTTTTGCTCATGAAATAGCAGTTATGTATTTAGGTAATGTTTTAGAAGTTTTACCTGGAGATAAATTAAAAGACAGTGCTTATCACCCATATACAAAAGCCCTTTTAAGTTCTTTATTCTCTATCAATATGGATTTTTCTGAAAAGATAACTAGTATTGAAGGAGATGTACCTAGTCCTATTAACTTACCTAGTGGCTGTGTATTTCAAGGGCGTTGTAAATTTGTGAAAGATAAGTGTAAGGGACAAAAACCTATTTTAGAAGATATTGAAGCAAAACATAAAGTAGCTTGTTATTTTACAAAAGAAATAAATAATTTATAATTTTATTAATTACACCAAAACTCTTATGGTTAAGCTGACTCCTTGACTTAACCATAAGACTATGGTGTTTTTTTATTTAATTAAAAATAAATTTTGTATATCTTTCATAAGCCTTATTTTCATCTATGAAACTTGGATTAAGATATAGATTTGGAACTTCTTGAGTTTCAAAACAGATAGCTGAATGCTTCTTAAAGCCTATATCTTGCAGATAGTTTCCTGTGTAGATAACAACAGCAGGATTATCTGTTTCAACAGATAGCTTAATTCCAGACTCAAGATTTTCTATTTCTAATTTTCCTATTTTTTCATTGAAGATAAAAGGATGATCTATACCATCATTAGCAATAGTTTTTTGAACATCAGTTGCCATAAAGAAATCATTTAATTTCTTAGACTTTCTAAAGTCAAAAATATTATTATCTAAGGCTATAGTTTCACAAGGAATAGAGTTTTCATCTATACCCACTAAATAGTCAGAATTAATTTTTAAAATATCTTCATAGATAGTATTTTCAGGATTTCCACTTAGATTGAAATAACTGTGGTTAGTTAAATTTAAATAAGTTAAACCATCGGCTTTAGCAAAATATCTAAGTTCCAATTCATTTTTATTTAAAATATAGCTAACTTTAATTTCAAGATTAGCAGGATACCCATTATCTAAATGAGGACTATCTATAGAAAAAACTAAACCATTTTCAATCTTTTCTACTGTCCAAAATCTATGACTGATAGAGTTCTTTCCACCATGTAAGGTATTTCCATTATTGTTGCTGTCTAAGTTATATGTTTTATCTCCTATTTTCAATTCTGCATTTTTAATTCTTCCAGCAGTTCTACCTATGACAGCTCCAAAATATGCAGGATTTTCTCTATATTTTTCAATATCATCAAAACCAAGAACAACATTTCTAAAATTTCCATTCTTATCTTTTACTTCAAGTTTTTTTATAGTAGCTCCTAAATTTAAAAGCTCAACTTTCAAAAATTCATTTTCCAATTTATATACTTTTATTTCTTCCAATTTTCTCTCTCCTATCTAAAGTGAATTAAAAATAAAAATAGTTCGTTACTAGCCAAATTTCTTAACGGATAAAAATTAAGAATTCGCTGTAAATTCGACCAACTCGCTATGCTCAGACATGTTGAGATTTACTCGGCTCATTCTATTTAATTTTTATCCTAAAATTTGGAATGTAACTCTCTTATTTTTATTTTAAGTACATAGTTAAAATGTATGTAAAAAACAAGTGAAACTGCATTAAAAATTTAATTATAAATAAGATTACTGCGACGTCCTATAATGGTGAAAGAGCCTTTGTGGAGCTCTAGAACCATTATAGGCTGGCAAGTAATCGCTTATATTTAAAAGAATATTTCCACAGACATTTTTAATATTAAAACTATAGTTACTACAAGGAATACAGGTTTAATAAATTTATTTCCTTTTAGTATTGCAAGTCTTGCACCAATAATAGCTCCAACAGTCATAACAAGAGCAATAGGTATACCATAAAGCCAGTTTAAGTTTCCTGAAAATCCAAAGACTACTAAGCTTGCAAAGTTGCTTGAAAGGTTCAAAATCTTTGTGTTTCCACTTGCTGAAGAAAAATCAAATTTAAAAATTTTAATAAGACAAAATATTAAAAATGCTGCTGTACCTGGTCCTAAGAAACCATCGTAGAAACCTAGACCAAAGGCCATAATTTTTCCAAGTAAAATAGTTTTCGGAGTTGTTCCCTTATAACGATTTACTTCTCCCATAGACTTATTCTTTAAAGCGTAAAGAAAAACTAAGATTAAGATAGCAAAAGAAATAGGTTTAAAATATTTTGTATCTATAGCAACAGCAGTTCTAGCTCCTAAAGCAGCTCCTGCAAGAGAGAAAAGAAACAATTTTGAAACAATCTCTACATTTACTTTTTTAGCCTTCCAGAATTTAAAAGCACTAGCAAAAGTGGATAGGAAAGCTGAAAGTTTATTTGTCCCCAATGCCATATGTGTAGGAAAACCTACTGCAAAATATGCTGGTAAAGAAATAAGACCTCCACCACCAGAAATTGCATCAACAACAGAAGCAGTAAAACAAAAAACTGCAAGAATTAAAAATTTCATAACATCAAAATCTTGAAACATAAGTAACCCCCCTAATATTAATCGAATTTATAACCAATAGATATACTTCCAACAGGTTTTATATTTTTTAAATCTGAAGATACAGAAAATTCAATAGGTCCTATAGGAGAATCGTAAGTTAAAGAAAAACCTAAACCTTGAGAATAATCTTTCCACATTCTAGAATTATATCTTTGCATTTGATTATCTTCATTAAATGTAGCAATATTAAATTTAGTATTAAAATAAAGTGAATACACAATTTTATGTTTAAAACCTAAAGTTAGATTAATTAAATCCTTCATTTGTTTTTCTTGATAATTATAACCATAGAATTCAAAATCGTTATTGTCTATATTTGTATTCATACCTCCAAGTTTAATTTTTCTATCAGCTCTTATATTGTCACCTCTAAGACTAGAATAATTTAAACCATAGATAAGAGAAAATTTTGGATTTATAGGGACATATCCTTTAAGAGTGAAGGTAGGTCCATATAAATTAGATTTTGATTTTCCAAAAGAACTTGAAAAATTATATACAAAGTTAGTTTTAACTCCCTTCATAGGATTACTTATAGAGTCTAAGTTATCGTATTTAAAACTTAAATAAGTCTTAGTTGAATTTTCAGAGTATTCTAATGACTTTGTTTCATTGCCACCAGTATCTTGTTTTAGACTAGAGAACTTAGATAAAATCCCATAAGAAAGTACAGTATTATTTGTAGGTTGATTAAAAAGACCTAGCTTAAAATATGCTTCCCTGCTTATGAATTTAGCAGTTTTTCTCTTATTATCATATAGGAAAAATGGATTTTCATTGTAACCTATATTTGTAAGAAAACCAAATCTATTTTTTACTCCATAGTATGAAAGAGTAGCAAAATCAACTCCTAAATAGTCTCCAAATTTAAAGTTAAAATTAATATTATTCTTAAATTTTCCATTGAAAACTAAGTCAGAACCTATATTAAAGGTTGTTCCATAGCCTGTTAAGTAATTAAATCCTAAACCTATCTTGTTTGAATGAGGTTTTTCACCATCTATAATTAAAGTGTCATCATTGATAGTATAGTAAACCTTATCCATATATTTAGAGCTATATACATCAATTATTTTTTTATCTATATCTTTTTTAGAGATAGGTTTATTCAGTAGATCTTTAAAAATATCGTTTAAAACTGTAATAGTATTATTACTAAATTTTTCACTGTATTCTATTTTATTTATGGTAATTTTAACATCATTATCACTGACAAACTTTTCTTTTTTCTTTTGATTATCAGCTTTAGCTAATAACCTGATTTTATCAATTTCTTTTTCTGCTGCAACCTTACCAAGTTTCATCAATTCTTCCTTTTTTGATGAAGCTATAGCAGAGATATCCTTAATATCAGGACTTATCAAAATAGATGCTTTTTCTCTTGAAACTTTAGTTATATTAGAAGCTTGTATAGTATTTGCTTGGCTCATAACACTCAAGATATTATAATCATCTTTTTCTACAACAGGAGCTCCTATATCAGAAGCGATAACAATATCTGCCCCCATATCATAGGCTTCTTCAACTGGTAAGTTTCTACTTACAAGACCATCAACATATATTTCTCCATCTATTTTCATAGGCTCAAAAATAGAAGGAATAGCCATGGAAGCTATTAAGGTCTTTGCAACATCGCCCTTGGAAAAAGCCTTAGTTTCTCCTGTGTTTAAGTTAGTTGCAACTATTCTTAGAGGTATAGGGAAATTATCAAAATTATCCATATATTCATATTTTCCTAGCATCTTTTTTAGAATTAGATATTCTTCTCCAGTCCCTTTTAAACCTTTGGGAAAAGAGAAGTTTAGTTCATTATCAAAACTAAGGTAAGCACTATACTTTTTTAAACTTTCTTTTTTCTCTAAAGATAAATTAGTATTATCAGTAACAGTTTCTAAAAAACTACTAACATTAATATCATCTAAGAATTTTTCAATTTCATCAACAGAGTAACCGATAGAATACAGTGTTCCAATCAAAGCTCCTATACTAGTACCAGTTATATAGTCTATTTTAATATTTTCTCTTTCAAGAACTCTTAAAACTCCAAGATGGGCATAACCTTTTACCCCACCACCACTTAAAACTAAGGCAACTTTTAAATTTTTATTATCCTTAGCTGATTTTATTTTTTTGGTATTTTCAATTTTATCTTGTAAATTTTTTATCTGTTCTTCCATTTTTTCAATTTCAACATCTTCTTTTGTTTTTAATTTTATTTCTTCTGAATAAGTGAAATTAAAAATTAAAAATATATATGTTAAGAAAATTATTTTTTTCATAAATTACTCTCCTAAAAATATTTAATAAATATCTTCTTTATTTTACCATAAATATTAACAAGTGAAAATTATATTATTATACATTATAAAAAATTATGTATAATAAACGATTGTATGATATAATTTAAATAAAAAAGTTTTAAATAAATGGAGGGAAAGTAATGATAATTGTTACAGGTGGAGCTGGAATGATAGGTAGTGCTTTTGTGTGGAAGCTTAATGAAATGGGTATAAAAGACATACTAATAGTTGATAAATTAAGAACAGAAGACAAATGGTTAAATATTAGAAAAAGAGAATATTATGACTGGGTAGATAAAGATAATCTAAAAGAATGGTTATCTCATAAAGAAAATGCAGATAAGATAGAAGCAGTCATTCATATGGGAGCTTGTTCAGCTACAACAGAAACAGATGGAGATTTTTTAATGGATAATAACTATGCCTATACAAAATTCTTATGGAATTTCTGTGCAGAAAAAAATATTAAATATATTTATGCATCTTCAGCTGCAACTTATGGTATGGGTGAACTTGGATACAATGACGATGTGAGTCCAGAAGAATTACAAAAATTAAGACCTTTAAATAAATATGGTTATTCAAAGAAATTTTTTGATGACTGGGCATTTAAGCAAAAATCTCAACCTAAACAATGGAATGGGTTGAAATTTTTTAATGTCTATGGACCACAAGAATATCATAAAGGAAGAATGGCATCAATGGTGTTTCATACATACCATCAATATAAGGAAAATGGTTATGTAAAACTTTTTAAATCATATAAAGAAGGATTTAAAGATGGAGAACAATTAAGAGATTTTGTCTATGTAAAAGATGTGGTGGATATAATGTATTTTATTCTAACTAATAATGTAAAATCTGGAATATATAATATAGGTACAGGAAAAGCAAGAAGTTTTATGGATTTATCTATGGCAACAATGAGAGCAGCCTCTCACAATGATAATTTAGATAAGAATGAAGTTGTAAAATTAATTGAAATGCCTGAAGATTTACAAGGAAAATATCAATATTTTACAGAAGCAAAAATAAATAAATTAAGAGAAATAGGTTATACAAAAGAAATGCATAGTCTTGAAGAAGGGGTTAAAGATTATGTTCAAAATTATTTAGCTAAAGAAGATTCTTATCTATAAAGGGGTTAAAGTATGAACGCATTAATATTAGTTGTAATCCTTGCACTAGTTGAGGGGATTACAGAATTTTTACCTGTCAGTAGTACAGGACATATGATATTGGTAAATAAACTGATAGGTGGAGAATATCTATCACCAACTTTTACCAATAGCTTTTTAATAATTATACAATTGGGAGCAATACTTTCGGTAGTAGTTTATTTCTGGAAAGACTTAACTCCTTTTGTAGGAACTAAAGAGAAATTTGTTTTGAGATTTAGATTGTGGGTTAAAATTATAGTCGGTGTTATACCAGCAATGGTTATAGGACTATTTTTAGATGACATAATAGATAAATATTTTATGGATAATGTAACAACAATAGCTATAACTTTAATAGTTTATGGAATTATTTTTATAGCAATAGAAGTTATATATAAGATTAAAAATGTTAAAGCAAGAGTTAGAAAATTTAGTGAACTAAAATATGGAACAGCATTTCTAATAGGATTTTTTCAATGCTTAGCTATGATACCAGGTACATCAAGATCAGGAGCAACAATAATAGGAGCTTTACTTTTAGGTTTATCAAGACCACTTGCAGCAGAATTCTCATTCTATTTAGCTATACCAACAATGTTTGGAGCAACTGCTTTAAAATTATTAAAAAATGGTCTAGTTTTTACACAAAGAGAATGGTCTTATTTAGCTCTAGGTTCAGCAATAGCCTTTGTGGTTGCCTATATTGTTATAAAATGGTTTATGGACTTTATAAAAAAGAGAAGTTTTGCTTCTTTTGGACTATATAGAATCATATTAGGTATTATAGTTCTTGTATTATTAAGATAAATATATCTAAAAAAAACTTTTATATACATGATTTTAATGTTATAATATTACGATGTAATCTGAAAAGGATAATAATATGAAGACTATAGAAACAAAAATAAAAAATCTACTGCTAATAGAACCAAAAGTATTTGAGGATAGTAGAGGTTTTTTTATGGAAAGTTATAATTACAATACTTTTAAAGAATTAGGAATAGATAATGTCTTTGTACAAGATAATATTTCTAAATCTTCTAAAGGTGTTTTAAGAGGATTACATTTTCAAAAAGATGAATATGCTCAAGCCAAATTAGTATATGTACTAAGAGGAGCAGTACTGGATATAACGGTAGATTTAAGAAAAGATAGTGAAACTTTTGGGAAATATGAAGCAGTTGAATTAAATGAAAAAAATAAACGAATGCTATTGATACCAAGAGGCTTTGCACATGGTTTTCTTACTTTAGAAGATGATACGGAATTTATATATAAGTGTGATAATTTCTATAATCCTAAAAGTGAAGTCGGGATCATTTGGAATGATACAGACTTAAATATAGACTGGAATTTAAAAAAATACAATATAAAAGAAGAAGAATTAATAATATCAGAAAAAGATAAAAAAAATATAACTTTTAAAGAGTATAGGAGAGGAAAATGAAACTAATATTTGGAGCTAATGGAAAGTTAGGTACAGACTTTAAAGAATTGCTTGACTCTATTGGAGAAAAGTATATAGCAAGTGATAAAGATGAAATAGATATAACTAATGGTGATTTTTTAAGAGCCTATGTTCAAACTATGCATCAAAACTATAAGATAGACACTATAATTAACTGTGCTGCATATAATTATGTAGATAGAGCAGAAACAGAAAAGGAATTATGCTATAAGTTAAATGCAGAAGCACCAGCAACTCTAGCTAATATAGCTGCTGAAATAGGAGCAAACTATATAACATATTCAAGTGATTTTGTTTTTAATGGATTGCTAACTAGTTATCTATATGGAGATACTACAGGTTATACTGAAGAAGATGAACCACATCCACTATCAACTTATGCAAAAGCTAAGTATGAAGGAGAATTACTAGTGTCACAAGTAATGGCTAATCCAGAAATGACTTCAAAAATGTATATAGTAAGAACTTCTTGGGTTTTTGGTAAAGCTAGTATGAACTTTGTAGATAAGATAATTGAATTATCCAAAGAAAAAGACGAATTAAAAGTAACAGATGATCAAATTTCATCTCCTACTTACTCTAAAGATTTAGCTTACTATAGCTGGGAACTATTGAAGAGTTCAGCTGAAAATGGAATATACCATTTTACAAATGATGGAATAGCTTCAAAATATGAAGAAGCTAAATATATATTAGATAAAATTTCTTGGCAAGGGAATTTAATAGCAGTAAAAAGAGAAGATTTAGGATTACCTGCAGAAAGACCAAAGTTCAGTAAATTAAGTTGTAAGAAAATAAAGGAAAAATTGGGAATAACTATTCCAGACTGGAAAGATGCAATAGATAGATATTTTAAGGATAACAATAAATAAGGGGAGAAGGTAATGTCAAATAAATTAGTAAAGATGGAAGAGGATTTTTATGAAGAAGATGAGATAAGTATCTATGAGATACTTAATATCTTTTTAAAAAATATTAAAATATTTATTATAGTTACTATAATAGGTCTAATAGCAACTTGTTTATTTATAGCTAAAAAAATAATTTTTGACAAGAATAATACAATTTACATCAACTATACATTAAACTATGAAGAAATAAAGAGTTATATAGGAAAAGATATATATTATCCTCAAAAAAGTCCTAAGGAAATATTATTGGACGATAAATATTTAGAATTATTGTTTGAAAATCCAGAATTAAAAGCTCTTTATGAAGAAAAAGTAAAAGAAAATAAAGATGATATTAATACAAAAAGAGATTTTTTAACTGAAAATAAAATTATAGAAATAAATAGTTTGCAAGAAATAGCTAAAACAAAGGAAGAGAAAGAACTTTTATCACCAGATTCATATAGAACAACTGTGAGAGTTAATAGAAAACTAGATAAAAATAGAGAAGTTTCTAAGAGTATTATGAAGACTTATTTAGATATTTTAAATCAATACTATAAAGAAAATATGTTTGATTATTTGGAAGAAAGAAAGGCTTATTTAGAAAAGTCTTTACCTGTATTAAAGAAACAATTAGAGGATAATTCAGTTTCTGGAAAAATTCCAGTTTCTTCAGGGGGTTCTGGAACAACAGATAATAACTATTTTAAATATATTTATCCTATACAAGTGTCAAATATAGATACTTATTATGAAAAATATAAGACTTTTGAAAGTGAATATCAATCTATAAAAACATTGATAGATTTAGAATTAAATAAATCAGAAAACTTTATTAAATATGATAGTTCAATTATTAATGTAAAAGAAAAATCAGGAAATGCAACTAAACTACTTATAGGTATAGTTTTAAGTTTATGTTTAGGTATATTTGCAGCATTTGTTAAAGAATTTATAGAAGGATATAAGAAAAATAAAGCAAATAATTAATGGAGGTTATCATGAACACCACAAGAAAACTAGTGAAATTCTTAATAGATATATTTCTATTGAATGTATCATTAGTGATTTCAATATTTTTAAAGTATGATCAACTTCAGATAACAAATAAAAATATAAATACTTTAGTTTACTTCAATCTTTCTTTTTGTATTATATATTTTATTTTAAAAATATATAATAACAGTTGGAGATTCAGTGGGACTTCAGAATATATGTCTTTAGTAGCTTTAAGTTCTTCTACAACAATTTTATCATATATATTTAGAATTTTTTTGAGACTAGATACTAAGAGCAGTCTGTATTTTGAGACTTGGATAATATTTACTTTTCTACTAATAGTTTCAAGATTCTTGATGTTTTTAACTAGAATGAAAGGAATAACAAGAAGTGATGCAAACTCTGAAAATGTTCTTATCTATGGTGCTGGGGAAGCAGGGGTTCTATTAGTAAAAGAATCTAGGATAAATCCAAAATTTTCATACAGAATAGTTGGCTTTTTAGATGACAATCCCAATAAAAAAGGTGGAAAAGTATATGGTTTAAAAGTTCTAGGTGGCTTAGAAGATGTTGAAAAAGTTGTTGAAAAAAATGATGTTTCAAAAATAATAATTTCTATGCCTTCTGTAGAACAGAGTAAGATTTCTATTATTTTAAAAGAATTAAATAAACTAAAGGATATATCAGTTAAAATATTGCCAAATGTGGATAATTTAATTGAAGAAGGAAATTTAAGTACACAATTAAGAAATATAAAGCTAGAAGATTTATTAGGTAGAGAAGAAATAAAAATTAATACTAAAGAAGTATTTGATTTTATTCAAGATAAGATAGTATTTGTAACTGGTGGGGGAGGAAGTATAGGTTCTGAACTTATCAATCAAATAGCTAAATATAATCCTAAAAAAATTGTTAATATAGAAATTAATGAAAATGCTTCTTACCTTATGGAATTAGAATTAAAAAGAAAATATCCATATTTAGACTATAAGACAGAGATAGCAAGTGTTAGAGATTTAGATAAGTTAGATATGTTATTTGATAAATATAAGCCAGAGATATTATTCCATGCAGCAGCACATAAGCATGTGCCACTTATGGAAAATAATCCTGAGGAAGCTATAAAAAATAATATATTTGGAACTAAGAATATAGCTGAATGTTGCCTTAAATATAAATTAGAATCTGTGGTTTTAATTTCTACAGATAAGGCAGTTAATCCAACTAATGTTATGGGAGCTACAAAAAGAGTTTGTGAGATGATATTTCAAAAATATTCAGAAAAAGATTCAAATACAAAATTTATGGCAGTTAGATTTGGAAATGTTTTAGGAAGTAATGGTTCAGTTATACCTATATTTTCAAAGTTAATAGAAGAAGGAAAAAATTTAACTCTTACTCATAAGGATATAATAAGATACTTTATGACTATACCAGAAGCAGCTCAACTAGTTATAGAAGCAGCTACTATTGGTAAAGGTGGAGAAATATTAATATTAGATATGGGTGAGCCAGTTAAAATTTATGACCTAGCAAAGAACATGATAAAGTTATCAGGTTCAAATGTTGGAATAGATATAATTGGACTAAGACCTGGAGAAAAATTATTTGAAGAACTTCTATATGATGTAAATTCATCAGAAAAGACATCAAATAATAAGATATTTATAACTAATATGGAAAATGAAAAAGTGCAGGTTGATATAGATGATTACTATACAATCTTAAAAGATTTAATAAAGAATAATGATACTGTTGGAATGAGAAGAACTTTAGCTAGTATTATTGGTACTTTTAAAGGGAGAGTGGAATAAGTGCTAAAATATTTAGAATATCCATTTGATTGGGAATATTTGAATCGTAAAAAGAAATCATTAAAAAGAGAATTGGAAGCTAGTAGAGATTCTTTTATTGAAAAGAAAATAGCTATTTTAGGTGGCAGTACTACAAATGAGCTTAAATTAAACTTAGAACTTTTTTTATTGAAAGAAGGGATAAAACCTATATTTTATGAATCTGAATATAATAAATATTATGAAGATGCACTTTTTAGTCAAGAATTATTGGAATTTAAACCAGATATTGTGTATGTCTACAGTACGATAAAAAATATAAAAACTTTTCCTTCTATTGCGACTGAACAAAAGAAAAATGAAGATATCTTTACTTTTGAAACTAAAAAATTAGAAACAATTTGGGAAAACCTTTTTTCAAAATTAGCTTGTGTAGTTATTCAAAATAACTTTGAACTTCCACAAACCAGAATAATAGGAAACTCATCTTTTTATTTAGAAAATGGAAATGTTAATTTTATAAATAAACTAAATCTTTTCATTTCAGAAGCTACAAAAAAATATAATAATTTGTATATTAATGACATTAATTATTTATCTTCACTTATTGGATTAGAAAAATGGTATGATAATGAGTTATGGTTTAATTATAAGTACGCCATGTCATTTGAAGGAATAACATATGTAGCACATAGTGTAGCAAGTATAATTAAATCTATATATGGTAAAAATAAAAAAGCAATAGCTCTTGATTTAGATAATACTCTTTGGGGTGGAGTTATTGGTGATGATGGTGTAAATGGAATAAAAATAGGAAGTGAAACAGCCATAGGTGAAGCATATGAAGACTTCCAAAAATATATAAAAGAAATAAAAAATATGGGAATAATATTAACTATTAATTCAAAAAATGATTTAGAGAATGCTCTAGAAGGTTTAAAACATCCTAGTATGATTTTACATGAAGAAGATTTCTTTACAATAAAAGCAAATTGGAATCTAAAATCAAATAATATTTTAGAAAGTGCTAGAGAAATTAATATAGGTGAAGATTCTTTTGTGTTTATAGATGATAATCCTGTTGAAAGAGAATTAGTAAAAAGTCAATTAAACACTGTGTCTGTTCCTGATATAGGAGATAAGATAGAACTTTTTAAAAATTTTATAGATAGAAACAATTATTTTGAAATAATTTCTCTTTCAAAAGAGGATTTAGAGAGAGCAAAATATTATCAAGATAATCAAAATAGAGAAAAAGAACAACAAAACTATTCAAATTATAATGATTATTTAAAGTCATTAGATATGATTGCAGAAATAGCTGAAGCAAAAGAAGTATATTTAGAGAGAATACATCAACTTATAAATAAAACCAATCAATTTAATCTTACTACTAAAAGATATACAAAATCTGAAGTAGATGATGTTTATAAAGATCCAAATCAAATACTTTTGTATGGAAAATTAAAAGATAAATTTGGAGATAATGGACTTATAAGTATAATTATAGCTGAACAAAAAGGAAAAATATTAGAAATCCCTTTATGGCTTATGAGTTGTAGAGTATTGAAAAGAGATATGGAAATTGCTATGTTAAATGAATTAGTAAATTTAGCAAAAGAAAGAGGAATAGAAAAACTTCTTGGAACATATATTCCAAGTAAAAAGAATTCAATGGTAAAAGATCATTACAAGAATTTAGGTTTTAAATTTGAAAAAGAAGAAAATGGAGTTTTTACATGGGTTTTAGAGATAAAAGATTATCAACCAAAAGAATGTATGATAGAAAAAGGAGAGTACTAATATGGATATTTTAAAAAAATTAGAGGTTATTTTTAGAGATGTTTTTGATGATGAAGATATTGTTTTAACAAATGAAACAACAGCTAATGATATTGAAGATTGGGATTCACTAGCTCAAATTAACCTATTAATTGCAATAAAAAAGGAATTTAAAATAAATTTTGACTTAGAAGAAGTTAGTAAATATAAAAATGTTGGAGACATGATAAAAGCAATAAAAGAAAAAGTGGAAGTAGGAACTAGATAATGAAAACAATGGGAGAAAAGTTAAAAGATGATTATTTTAAAATGAGAAGATATATGGAAATAAGAGATAAAATAGCATTTTTAAAACCAGTTAAAGCTTTATTTAACTTTTTAATAGATAAAAAAAGAGAAAAATTTGTTAAGGTATATTCTTCAGATATTTCTCCTAGATGCATTTTAGATAAAAGTGTTAAATTTCCTCATCCTTTAGGAATAGTAATTGGAAATGGAGTTATAATTGAAGAAGGTGTTACAATTTTGCAAAATGTTACAATAGGAGCATATCATTTAGATGGAAAACCATTAAAAACAGTAATAAAAAAAGGTGTAGCTCTATGTGCGGGAGCAATTATTTTAGGTGATATTATTATAGGTGAGAATTCAATAGTTGGAGCAAATTCTATTGTAAGTGTAGATGTTCCTAATGACTGTGTTGTAGTTGGAGCAAATAAAATTAGAAGTAAAAAAGCTAAGGATGATTATCATTTATAGGAGGGGTACAGTGCTAAAATATTTAGATAAATCTGAACATAAAGAATTTTTATCTTTTTTAAAAAAATATTGGAGTCCTAATTTCATTTATGTACAAGATAACGACTATTTTCATTATGAATTTTCTGAAGGAAGTAATTTTGTTATTGCAAAAGAAGAAAATAAGATAACAGCAATCTTAGGATTTTTAATGTATGAAGATAAAAAAGGAGATATATTTAATGCTGTCTGGAAAAATTCAGGAAAAATGGATGATGGTTTAAAATGTCTACAATTTTTATTAAATGCTGGTTATAAATCAGTATCTTCTTGTGGAATAAACAAAAAAACAATACCTATATATGAATTTTTAGGAATTAATACAGGAAGATTAAAACATTTTTATATTTTAAATCAAGAACTAGAGGAATATAATATTGCAAAAATATCAGAAAAAAATATAAAAAAAATAGAAAATAAAAATGTTGAAGAATTAATAGAAGTAGAAAGCATAGATGAACTTTTAAAATTAATAAACTATCAAGAGTTAAAGAAATATAATTTTTATAAGTCACCTGAATACTTTAATAAACGTTACTTTAAGCATCCTTATTATAAGTATCATATTTTACTAAAGTCTAAGAATGCAAAATCTATTTTAGTTTATAGAATAGTAAAAGCAAATGGTGGAAGCTGTATAAGAATAATGGATTTTCTAGGTGATGAAAAAGAATTTAAAGAACTTACTAATTACTTGATAAATAAAATGCTAAAAGAAAAACATGAATATGTAGATATTTATGAAATTGGAATAGAGGATGATATCTTAGAAAATAGTGGATTTATAGAGAGAAAAGAAGAAGATTCTAATATCATTCCAAATTATTTTGAACCTTTTATTCAAAAAAATATAGAAATTTATTATATGTCTAATTGTAATAGTAAATTTAGAATGTTTAAAGGTGATGGGGATCAAGATAGACCTAGTATAGTTAAGGAGAAAAAAGATGAAGAGTGAAGTAACCATTGTTATGTATCACTATGTTAGAGATTTAAAAAACAGCAGATATCCTAATATAAAGGGACTAGATATCGAAAAATTTAAAAAACAAATTAAATTTTTTAAAGAAAATTATAATTTTGTAAGAATTGAAGATTTAATAGAATATTACAAAAATCCAAAGGAAAAAGAATTACCAGATAAAGCAATTTTATTAACTTTTGATGATGGTTATAAAGATCACTATACTTATGTTTTACCAATTTTATTAGAAAATAATATTCAGGGTTCTTTTTATATACCAACAAAATGTTTTCAAGATAAAAAAGTATTAGATGTTAACAAAATACATTTTATTTTAGAAAGTTGTATAGGTAAAGAAGAAAGGATTTTAAAAGAAATAGAAGAGTATCTAGAAAAGAATAGAGATAGTAGAATATCACTTTCATATAATGATTATTTTAAAGAATATGCAGTTGATTCTCGTTTTGATAAGAAAGAAGTTATTTTCATTAAGAGAATGTTGCAAGTGGTTTTACCTGAAGACTATAGAGAAAAGTTAGTAGATATGTTATTTAAAAAGTATGTTTGCACAATAGGGGATAAAGTAATATCGGAAAGAGCTTTTTGGGAAGAACTTTATTTAACTCCAGAACAAATAAGAATGATGGAGAAACTAGGAATGCATATAGGATTCCATAGCCATGATCATGTTTGGTTAAATTCATTATCCAAAGAAGAACAAGAATTTCAAATAAAATTTTCCATAAATTACTTTAAAGAAATTGGAATTAGAACAGAAAAAATGACTATATCATACCCTTATGGAGAATATAATGAGGATACAATAGAACTTATGAAAGAGTATAATATTCCACTTGGTTTTACTACTGAAGTTGGGAAAATAGATTTAGAAACATCAGATTATTTAAAATTACCTAGAATGGATACAAATGATTTTTATCAAGGAGAATAACCTATTAAAAAGAGGTGAGTGTATGAAAAATGGAATAATTATTGGAGCAGGATTAGCAAGTGAAAAAATACTAGATGAAATATTGCAAACAAAAGAGTTGAATATAAAAGGAATTCTAGATAAAGATTCTAATAAATTTGGTGCTGAAAAAAAAGGAATTTTAGTTTTAGGAAATTATAAAAATATTGAAAGTTATGTTAGTAATTTAAATATTGAAGTCATAATAATTGCGACAACTGAAATGTCTACTGAAGAAATTAAAGAGAAAATTCAAAAAAAGATAGATAATAAAAAAATAATTACATATATATTACCAAATATAGAAGATTTAGATTTAAACAAATCTTTAATATCTCAATTAAAAAATATAAATATTCCTTTATCAGTTCCTAATTTAAATAAAAAAGAAATATTAAAAAATCTAGAAGAATGCTTAGAAAGTGGTTGGGTTTCTACTGGTGGAAAGTTTATACCAGAATTTGAAGATAAAGTAAAAAAATATATGAAAACTAAGTGTGCCGCAGGTGTACAGAGTGGAACAGCTGGATTACATTTGTCATTACAAGTACTAGGAACTCAAAGAGATGAAGAAGTAATAGTACCTACTTTAACTTTCATTGCAGCAGTAAATCCTGTCACTTATCTTGGAGCAAATCCAGTTTTTATAGATTGTGATGATAGTTTATGTATGGATCCTATAAAGTTAGAAAAATTTTGTTCAGAAGAATGTGAGTTTATAGATGGAATATTAGTAAATAAAAAAACTAACAGAAAGATAAGAGTATTAGTAATTGTTCATGTTTTTGGAAATATGGCAGATATGGAAAAAATACTGGATATTGCTAAAAAATATAATTTAAAAGTTTTAGAAGATGCTACAGAAGCACTAGGAACTTACTATACAGAAGGTAAATATAAAGGGAAATTTGCAGGAACTATGGGAGACTTAGGAGTTCTATCATTCAATGCTAACAAAATCATCACTACTGGTGGTGGTGGAATGGTTGTAGGAGACAACTATGATTTGGTAGAAAAAGTTAGATTTTTATCTTCTCAAGCTAAAAAAGATCCTCTATACTTTATACATGATGAAATAGGTTATAATTATCGTATGTTAAATTTACAAGCTGCATTTGGAACTAGTCAAATAGATGAATTAGAAGCTTTTATTGAAACAAAAACTAAGAATTATTACTTATATAAAGAAGCAGTAAATAATATAGAAGGTTTAAAATTATTGTCTTTTAGAAAAGGAATAAGACCAAATTATTGGTTTTACTCTTTAGTAGTAGATGAAGAAAAATATGGTTTAAATAAAGATGAATTATTAAGAGAATTGGTTTCAGAAAATATACAAACAAGACCAATTTGGGGATTAATTCATCAACAAAAACCTTATCAAAAATATGAAGCTTACCAAATGGAAAAAGCATTATGGTATCATGAAAGAGTTCTAAATATCCCTTGTAGTTCTAATTTAACAGAAGAAGAAGTAGATATTGTATTAAAGAAAATAGAAGGGTTTAAAAAATAAAATGGAAAAAGAAAAAATAGTTATTATTGGAGCGGGACAACATGCAAGAGTTGTTTTATATAATATTGAAGAACAAAATAAATATGAGGTAGTAGGCTTTTTAGATTCAAATGATAATAGAATTGGAGAGCTTTTTGAAGAAAAAGAAATTTTAGGTAATTATCAAAGAGAAAATCTAAAAGAATTCTCAAAAAAAATAGGAACTAATAAGTTTTTTATTGGTTTTGGAAATATGAAATATAGAAAAAAAGTATTTGATTATTTTATAAATAATGGTTGGGAAGCAGTGAATATAATTCATCCAAATGCAGTTGTTTCTAAAAATGCTAGATTAGGAAAGGGAATTTTAATAGAATGTGGATGTCTTATTACTCCTAATCCAATTATAGGTGATAATGTAGTTGTAAATACAGGCTCACAAGTAAATCATGATAACATAATTGAAGATAATGTATACATAGCTTCAGGAGTTATTTTGTCTGGAGGAATAAAAATAGGTGAGAATACTTTATTAGATGATGGAGTTATAGTAACATTAGGATGTTCTGTTGGAAAGAATTCATTAATAGGAGCAGGGGCAGTTGTAACTAAAAATATTCCTGATGAAGTAGTAGCTTATGGAAGCCCTTGTAAAGTTATTAGAGAGAATAATTAAATAAAGTTGGAGAAAAAATGGAAAAGAAAAAATGTTTTATTATAGCTGAAGCAGGAGTAAATCATAATGGCAAGATGGAATTAGCATATGAGCTAATAGATGCTGCAAAAAAAGCAGGTGTGGACTGTATTAAATTTCAAACTTTTAAAACAGAAAAAGTAATTTCAAAGAATACAGAGATGGCTACTTATCAAAAAGAAAATTTAAAAAATGAAGAAACTCAGTATGAAATGGTAAAGAAGTTGGAGTTATCTTATCAAAACTTTAGAGATTTAAAAGATTATTGTCAAAAAATAGGAATACAATTTTTATCAACTCCAGATGAGGATGAAAGTTTAGATTTTTTGGTAGACGAATTAAAAATGGATACTATAAAAATTGGTTCAGGAGAATTAACCAATTATCCATATTTGAAAAAAATTGCATTAAAAAATAAAGATATAATTATATCTACAGGAATGTCTAATCTTGCTGAAATAGAGAAAGCATTAGAATGTATTAGAAAATATAATAATAAGGAAATAACAGTCTTACATTGTACAACAAATTATCCTTGTCCTATGGATGAGGTAAATTTATTAGCAATGAATACAATTAAAGAGGCTTTTAAAGTAAAAGTAGGTTATTCAGATCATACTTTAGGAATAGAAGTTCCAATCGCAGCAGTTGCTTTAGGTGCTGAGGTTATAGAAAAACATTTTACTCTAGATAAAAGTATGGAAGGACCTGACCATAAAGCAAGTTTAGATCCAAAAGAATTAAAATTAATGGTAGATGGAATTCGTAATGTTGAAATGGCCTTAGGAGATGGAGTAAAAAAACCAAATAAAAGCGAAGAACTTATTAAAAAAGTTGTAAGAAGAAGAGTTATTGTTGCTAAAGATTTAGAAAAGGGTCATATTCTAACTGAAGAAGACCTTGAATACAAAAGATCAAATAATGGAATAGAAGTTGAATTTTATGAAAGTGTTCTGGGGAAAAAACTAGTTTATTCTAAATCAAAAGAAGATATATTAGAATGGAGGGACATAGAAAATGCAGACTAATCAAAAAAAAGTGTGTGTTGTAACAGGAACTAGAGCAGAATATGGTCTTCTAAAAGAACTTATTAATAAAATAAATAAAGATGGGGAAGTTGAGTTACAATTAATTGTAACAGGAATGCATTTATCTCCTGAGTTTGGATTAACATATAAACAAATAGAAGAAGATGGATTTTTTATTGATGAAAAAATTGAGATATTATTAAGTTCTGATACAGATATAGGAATATCTAAAAGTATGGGGTTAGCATTAATTAGTTTTTCGGAAACATATCAAAGATTAAAACCAGATATGGTTGTTGTTTTAGGAGATAGATATGAAATATTAGCAGCAACAATAGCGGCATATATAGCTAAGATTCCTATAACTCATTTATGTGGAGGAGATGTAACTGAAGGAGCATATGATGATGCATTTCGTCATAGTATAACCAAAATGGCCTATTTACACTTTACAGATACAATATTATCTTCAAAAAGAGTAATGCAATTAGGAGAAGAACCTTCAAGAGTGTACTGTTATGGAGTTTTAGGAAATGATGAATTAAATAAATTGAAGTATAAAGATAAAAAAGAGTTAGAAAAAGTAGTGAATTTTAACTTAGATAACTACATGTTAATAGTGTATCATGCTACAACATTAGAAAAAGAAAACCCTACTGAATTTTTTGAGAATATGATGATGTATTTAATAGAAAATTTTAAAGAATATAATTTTGTCATTATAAAAGGAAATTCAGATACTTATGGAAGAAGTATTAATCAAAAAATAGATACTTTAGAAAATAAATATCCTACAAGAGTAAGAAGTTTTATCTCTTTATCAAGAGAAGAGTATCTAAGTTTCTTAAAGAATGCTGATTTAATGATAGGAAATTCATCTAGTGGGATCTGTGAAGCACCTTATTTAAAAACATTAAATATAAACATAGGAGATAGACAAAAAGGAAGAGAGAGAGCAAGCACAACAATAGATTGTAAAACTGATATAAATGAATTTATAAAAGTTATGGAAAAATACAAGAAAAATGAATATCTTTCATTATTAGAAAATATAAAAAATCCATATTTTGGAGAGAATGTTGCAGATAAAATTTTGTATACAATTAAAGAAAAACTATTACAAAATAAGATAAATTTGAAAAAAAAGTTTAATATTTTATAAAAAATATTTTGGAGGTATAAATGAATGTTTTAATAACAATTTGTGGAAGAGCTGGATCAAAAGGAGCTAAAAATAAAAATTTTAGATTGTTTTTGGGAAAACCTTTAATTTATTATACTATAAAAAGTGCAAAATTATTTAAAGAAAATAGTTTAGATTTAAAAGTGGATATTTGTGTAAATAGTGACAATTTAATAGCGAAAGAAATCGCTGAGAAAGAAAAAGTTTTTTTTATAGAGAGACCAAGTGAATTAGCTATGGATAAAACACCTAAAGTGGATGCTATAAGAGATGTATTAATAAAAATGGAAAAAGAAAAAGGTAAAGAATATGATTATGTGATAGATTTAGATATTACAGCTCCTTTAAGAAAAATAAAAGATATAAGAAATGCTTTAGAAAAAACAGTAAAAACAAAGTCTGATGTTGTTTTTTCAGTAGTGCCTGCAAGAAGAAACCCTTATTTTAATATGGTAGAAAAAGATAAAAAAGGAAAGATAGTTTTCTCTAAACCTGCAGCTTATACTTGTAGACAAGATGCACCAGAAGTTTATGACATGAATGCATCGATTTATTGTTATGATAGAAATACCTTAGTTGATGTATCAAAGGATCCATTTGATGAAAAGATAGATGTAATAATAATGTCAGAAGTATATGTTGTAGATATTGATCATGAAGAGGATTTTAATGTTATGGAATGTTTAGTAAAAAACTACTATAAAGACGAATTCAAAGAAATATTTGAAAAATAAAAACTTTAAGGAGCTAGAATATGTTTAAAGATAAAGTATTACTAATTACAGGTGGAACAGGATCTTTTGGAAATACAGTTTTAAGAAGATTTTTGGATACAGATATAAAAGAAATTCGTATTTTTTCAAGAGATGAAAAAAAACAAGACGATATGAGAAAAAAATATAAAAATCCTAAAATAAAATTTTATATAGGAGATGTTAGGGATAAAGATTCACTTTTAGATGCTATGAGAGGTGTAGATTATGTATTTCATGCTGCAGCATTAAAACAAGTTCCTTCATGTGAATTTTATCCGTTAGAAGCTGTAAAAACTAATATTTTAGGGACAGATAATGTTTTAAGTGCAGCTATCTATAATAATGTTAAAAAAGTAGTGTGTCTAAGTACAGATAAAGCAGCATATCCTATTAATGCTATGGGAATGTCAAAGGCATTAATGGAAAAAGTAGTTATAGCAAAAGGACGTAATATAAAAGATAGTGGAACTGTTATTTGTTTGACAAGATATGGAAATGTTATGGCATCAAGAGGTTCTGTTATTCCATTATTTATTGAACAAATAAAAAATGGAATTCCTATCACTATCACAGATCCAAATATGACAAGATTTATGATGAGTTTAGATCAAGCTGTGGAGCTAGTATTATTTGCTTTTGAAAATGGAAAAGGTGGAGATTTATTTATTCAAAAATCTCCTGCAACAACAGTTGGAATCTTAGCAGATGCCGTGAGAACTTTATTTAAAAAGCCAGAACATGAAATAAAATACATTGGAACTCGTCATGGAGAAAAGTTATATGAAGTTTTAATGACAAAAGAAGAGCATATTCGTGCTGAAGATATGGGAGACTATTTTAGAATACCAGCAGATGATAGAGATTTAAATTATTCTAAATATTTAGAAGAAGGAAATATTATAACAGAATTAGAAGAGTATAATTCACATAATACGTATCAATTAAATAAAGATGAGTTGATAAATATGCTGAAAAATTTATATGAAATAAAAGAAGATTTAGAAAGTGAAAATTAAAGGAGTAGATAAAAAAATGGATTATAAGTTTTCAGTTTTGATGTCAGTTTATAAAAATGATAACTCTGAATATTTTTCAATAGCACTTGATAGTATAGTTAATCAAACACTAGTCCCAAATGAAATTGTAATTGTCATTGATGGAGAAATTCCAGAAACTACTGAAAATGTTATTGAAGAAAAGAAAAAAATATATAGTAATTTTAATGTTGTAAGGCTATCTAAAAATCAAGGGCAGAGTATTGCTTTGAATGAAGGATTAAAAAATTGTACTTATAATCTTGTTGCAAGAATGGATGCAGATGATATAAGTGAATCTGAAAGATTTGAAAAACAAATAAATGTCTTTAAAGAAGATAATGAAGTAGTTGTGACAAGTGGATATACATTAGATATTTCTAGTAATGGAGATGATTATGGTATTAGAAAAGTTCCTTTGAGTTTTGAGGAAGTAAAAAAATATTTTAAAAGAAGATCTCCTATAAATCATGGAGCTTGTATGTATAAAAGAGACTTTGTTCTAAAGGTTGGAGGATATAAAAATTATAAGCAAACACAAGATTATATACTGTGGGGAGATATTTTAAAAAATGGAGGACTTATAAAGAATATCCCAGAAGTTTTATTAAAAGTTAGAGTGGATGATAATTATTCTAGAAAAAGAACAATGCTGTATATCAAAGAAGAGCTTAAAACACAAAAGTATTTTTATTCGATAGGCATGTTAAATAGAAAAGATCTAGTTATTAATTTCTTTTGTAGAGTTTTAATAAGATTGGTTCCTTCAAAAATACTTTTTATTATTTATAAAAAATTTTTAAGAGGTTAATAAGAAATGTATATATTTATAGGAGGATTAACTTTTTTTACAGGAGTTTTAAAAAGAAAAAAAATAATAATAGTATCAATATTATTATTATCCATTATTTCATCTATCAGATATAATGTTGGTGGAGATTATAGTTCTTACAAATGGATTTTTGAGACTATTCAAAGTGGAAAAATTGTAGATATAGAAAAAGGTTATTTTATTTTAAATAAAATAGTCCCCAATTATCCATTGATGCTATTTATACTCACTTTTTTTTCTTTATATATTATTTTTTTTTCATTGAAAACTCTTTTTCCAAAATATGAAAACTTTTTATTTTCTATTTATATTTATTTGTATTATTTACAATGGAATCTGGGAACTATTAGGCAAGGAGTGAGTATATCTATATTTATCTTTTCAATTATTTTTTTACAAAAGAGAAAATACTTTAAATATTGTCTTGTAATATTTGGAGCTTGTTTATTTCATAAAACTTCTATCATACTATTACCACTATTTTTATTGCCTTTTTTTTCTTGGGATGTACTATTAGCAATATTTTTAGTACTTATTCTTTTAAAAAATATTATAGTTACAACAATATTTAACATAATTACTAACTTAAATATGTCTTATGTTAGTTACCTTTCAGGAAATATAAAAGATTCATTACTCCCAGAAAAAATAGGGGTTGTATTTGTGGGAAGAATAATAATGTATCTTATTTTTTTAATTTTATTAAAAAAATTTAAATATAGATTTAACCCAAAAGATAAAGTTTTTTTAAAGTTATTAAATAAATTATTTTTATGTATGCTTTTCTTTAACATATTTTTTAAAGATTTTGGTGTTGCAATGAGAATGATAAAATATTTTGAAGTACTATGTCTTTTGAGTATGATTTGGGTAATTTTAAAAATTTTTAGAAATATAAGTTTAATAAAAATAAGTTTCCTATTCTTAAGCTTAATTTATTTCTTTTATTATATAAAAGTTTCAGATACATATTATCCTTATGAAAATATTTTTTCAGAACATATATATGAAAGCAAAGAGATAAAAATACATCCATTTAAATATAAAAAAATTAAGGATAGATTAAATAAATCTGGTTATAATCAAAATGAAATAGATGCAGTATTAAGGCAAATGAATGTAAAAAATTAAAGAGGAGAAATTTGAGAATGAAAATATTAATTTTAGGTAGTAGTGGAATGTTAGGACGTGAACTTGTAAATGTATTTATTAAAGAAAAACATGAAGTTTATGGAATAGATATAAATGATATCAAAAATTTAGGAAATAAATATTCTTCTATAAATTTGTTGAATGAAATTGAGATAAAACAGTTTTTAGAAAAAAAAATATTTGATATTATTATAAATTCAGTTGCAATAGTTGATTTAAAAAAATGTGAAGAGGATAAGAAACTTGCAGAAAGTTTACATATTAATCTAAATAAAAATTTTATAGAGTATTGTAATAAAAATAATACAAAATATATATATATTTCAACTGATTCTGTTTTCGATGGAAAAATAGGAAGTTATACAGAAAAATCTATGACAAATCCATTAAATAATTATGCATATACTAAATTTTTAGGAGAAAAAGAAGTAGAAAAAATAAAAAATCATATAATAGTAAGAACAAATATTTTAGGTTATACAGAAAATCAAAATTCTTTATTTAAATGGGCTTATACAAACTTAAAAGATAACATAGAAATAAATGGATTTGAAGATGTAGTATTTAGTCCAATATCTGTTTTTAGACTTTCAGAATTAATTAGTGAGTTAGTCAAGATAAACTACCAAGGATTAATAAATGTTGTAAATGATACTGTTCTAAGTAAATATGAATTTTTAAATATTTTAAAAGAAATGATATTATCTACATCAAAAATAAATAGAGTAAAAATACAAAATACAGATATAATAAGGCCTAAAAATACATCTTTAGACAATAAATTATTACATTCAATTTTTAAAAATTTAAATCTTGATTTAAAGAAAGACATGGAAAAAATATTATTTTCTATAAAGAATTAATAAAAAAGAGGAAAATTATGAATAAGATTATATTCCTAACTATAATAATTACACTAATTTCAAAGTTTTTAGGATTTAGTAGAGAAATTGCATTATCTTATTTCTTTGGGGCATCTGGAATAACAGATGCATATTTAGTTGCTTTATCTATTCCAGGAGTTTTTTCATTTATAGGATTAGCACTAATATCTGGTTTTATACCATTGTATGGAAAAATAAAAAATGAGAAATCTGAGAAAGAAGCATTAGAATTTACTAATAATTTTATAAATCTTCTTTTAATAGGAGCTTTTATAATATATGTTTTAGGTTTAATTTTTACTCCTCAAATAGTAAAAATATTTGCCTATGGCTTTGATAAAAAAACTATGTATATAACTATTAAATTTACAAGAGTTTGTTTTTTAGGACTTATTTTTTCATTACTAATATCAGTTTTTTCAGGATTTTTACAAATATATGGGAAATTTTTAATTACAGCAGCTATTGGAATTCCAATGAATATTTTCACTATAATAGCTATTTATTTAGGTGCAAAATATGATTTAATTTTTTTACCAATTTTTTCATTACTTTCTATAATAGCCCAATTTTTATTTTTATATCCATTCTTAAAAAAACATGGCTATAGATATAAATTTAAATTTAATTATAAAGATTCTAACTTAAAAAAAATCTTTTTTTTAACAACACCTGTGATTTTAGGTGGTGGAATTGAGCAGATAAATGCTTTAGTAGATAAAACGATAGCCTCTAAGGTTTTTTTAGGGGGGATATCTGTACTAAATTATGCAACTCTTTTAAATACACTTGTTAGGAATATATTGATTTTACCTGTTATTACAGTAATGTTTCCAATAATTTCCAATATGGTTATAAAAAAACAAAATAATCAAATAAAAAAAAGTATAAAAGAAGTATTGATATATATATTCATTATTTTAATACCAACATTTATTTTTATGATTTTATTTTCAATAGAATTAGTAAGGTTTTTCTTTGGAAGAGGAGCTTTTTCAGAAAAGGATATACTTTTAACATCTAAAGTTTTAGTATTTTATAGTTTTTGTATTCTTGCTATAGGAATGAGGGATTTTATCACAAAAATATTTTATTCATTTCATGATACAAGAACTTCTTTGGTTAGTTCCGTGATAGGAATTGCTATAAATATAATTTTAAGTATAGTTCTTTCAAAATATTTTGGGATATTTGGAATAGCATTTGCAACAAGTATAGCTAGTTGGGTATCATTTTTTGTGCTAGGAACAAAATTAAATAGATATATTTCAAATTTCAATTATAAATATATATTTAAAGTATTTTTGAAAATAGCTTTTCTTTCTACTTGTATAGGAATAATATTAAAATTAATATATAATTATACATTACCTTACATTCAATTCTATTTAAACTTTATTCTAATAGGATGTTTAGGAGCAGTTTTATATTTTTATATACTATTCTTTATATTTAATATTAAAGAACTGAAAAAAATAAAAATAAAACTTTTTAGAAAAATAAGGGGGATATTAAAATGAAAGTGTATGTTGTATCAAATTATTGGGAGTTATTTGTGTCATTAATTTTGATAAAAGACATAGAGAGAAAAGATTATCTTATTGTTATGAATATAGCAAATTTTAAGAATAATGAAAAATTATTAAAAAATTTATCTGAGAAAGTAAATATTGAATTTTTTTCTTTTCAACATAATGCGATAAAAAAATTTTTATTATACTATATTCGTATTCATTATACAATACCTAAAAAATTAAAAAAATATTTACAAAATACTGAGAAAGTTGTTAGTTTCTCTGATCAAGATGTTATAACTAGATATTTTATACAAAATGGAAAAGAGATTATTTTATATGAACATGGAATTGTAAATTATGTAGAATATTTTGAAGGAATTGTTCAATTAGTAAAGAGAATAATATTTAAAATGGAACAACCTTATGGACGTTCAAACTTAGTAAAAGAAGTTTATTTAAAATTTCCTGAAAAGGCACCAAAAGACATAAAGAATAAAGTTAAATTTTTTGATTTACCTTCTTTGATAAAAGAGTTGAATCAAGAAGAAGAAGATAGTATTTTTAGTTTATTTGAAAAAAATATAGGTATAGTGGAAGGGAGTACAATACTTTTAACACAACCACTGGAAATTATGGGATGTACATTATCTCAAAAGACAAAGATATATTCTGAAATACTTTCAAAATATAATAATGAAACTATTTATATAAAACCACATCCTTTAGAAAGTATGGAATATTACAATAAATTTAATAAGAGAGTTTTAAAATCTGATTTTCCTATAGAGTTATTGCTACTGAGAGGAAAAAAAATAAAGCGAGTAGTAACTATAGGCTCAAGTGCTGCTAGTAGCTTTATAGGAGTATGTGACGTTATTTTCTTAGGAACAAATGAATATAAAGAATTATTCAATTTAAAACAAGTTTTTAATTATGAAGAATATCTTCTAGAAAGATAAAGGAGTTTATTTAAGTATGACAAAAGAAAAAATATGTATATTTTATCATAAACCAAAAGAACTTGAATTTATACATCTTTCTCAGATGACAGCCAAATACAATATAGAGAATATCTTAATTGAAAATGAAAATATGATAAAAGATTTATTAAAAGAAAAAAAATATACAATCTATTTAAGTACTTCTTCTGAATTTGTAGAAAAGTATGAAGAAATAAAAAGTTATAAGGAATTCTTGGAAGAAAAAATAAGAGCAATTTATTTAGGTGAGCAGTTAAATATCGTTTTTAAAGAAGGAAAAATAAGTTATTTATTTCAAAGAAGCTTTGATATTCTTTTAGCATTCTTTTTATTAATAATCACATTTCCAATATGTTTAATAACAGCTCTTTTTATAAAATTTGATATAGGATTTTTAATGGCAATAAAATCACCAAAATTATTTTTTAAAAATTCAATTTTTTTCTCACAAGATAGAATAGGAAAAAATAGAAAAATAATAAAAATTTTAAAATTTAGAAGTATGATAGAACATGATCCAGAAGAGTATTCAAAGTATTCTTCTGAAGATGATGTTCGGATTACAAAAATTGGAAATTTTATAAGAAAGACAAGAATAGATGAGATACCTCAAATTATAAATATTTTAAAGGGAGAAATGTCATTTATTGGTCCTAGACCAGAATGGGATATTTTAGGAAGAGAATACGAAAAAAAGGTTCCAAATTATAATCTTAGATACCAAGTTTTACCAGGATTAACTGGATGGGCTCAAGTTCAGTATGTATATGGAAATGGTGTTGATGATGCTAAGATAAAATTAGAGTACGAACTTTACTATATCAAACATTGTTCTCTTCTATTAAAAATAGAAATTATATTAAAAACAATAAAAGTAGTTTTTTTAAAAAAGGGGCTGTAAAAATGTACTGACCCCAAAAAGTTGGACAAATTAATTTAACTTACTAATAAGGATTGACTTCTGTAAGAAGCAGGAGTTAATCCTTTTAATTTTTCGGTTATTTGTCAAATAGTGTTGATAAAAAAGTTTAGATTATGACCTGACATAATTAGGAGAATTTTTGAGAATTAAAAACTTAAAAATTCTCTTTTTTTATTGAAATCATATCATTATATTAATTATATTATACATAATAAAAGCAGATTTGTTTTTATTATATGATAGATATGATATTAGACAAAAAATTATTAATAAAAATTTACTAGTATATGATAAAATAAAAACATACTAATTCTATTATTGAAATTAATAAAAAAGAAAAGAGAAAAATCTAATAAATTTTGTAGTGGGGGAGAGAAAATATGGAAAATTTATATCTAATTTTAAAAGATTATTTAAAAAAAAATGAAGAAAATACTATAAAAACTTATGAGTTTAAAAATTCTAGTATTTTACTGGAAATCAAAAAAAAGATTGAAAAAGAAAAAGAACTATTAGAAAGTATCACTTCAAAAGATTTAGATAAATCTATATCAGCTTTTGCTTTTTTGAATCAAAAGGAGAATTTTTATGATCCTTATTTTAAAAATATAAAGAACAATATATTTAATCTTATCAAATTATTAAAAAATATAAAAGAACTATTAAAATTTTTAACTATACCACAAAAAAGTATAATTTTAATTGGTGGAAATGGAAGTGGAAAATCTAGTTTAGCTGATTATTTAAAGGATAATATACTAGAAAATATTGTAATTTTTCCAGCATATAAAAATTTATTTTTTAGTATGGATACTTATGAAACAACTCATTTTAATAGTATAGATATACAAAATACCCAATCTTCATTAAGAACAAAGAGAAGCTCTAATAATGAAAAAATTTTAAAAGAGAGTATAATAGCAATTATAAATGAACATTTGAAAAACTTACAAAAAAACCATGAAGAGAAATTAAATGATAGTGAAACAATATTTGATAAATTTCAAAAACTTTATAGAAAAATAATTCCAGAAATAGAAATAGGTATAAACACAGATAAGAGAATAATTTTTCCTAGAAAAAATAATCAAGATTATACTTTTAATTTGATGAGTGAAGGAGAAAAAGTTGTAATTTTATATATAATAGAGGTTTTATTAGCAAAAGAATCTAGCTATATAATTATTGATGAACCAGAATCACATTTAAATTTAGCAATAGTTAATAAACTTTGGGATATGTTAATAGAAGAAAGAAAAGATTGTCATTTTATTTTTATATCTCATCATATTGATTTTATAACTTCAAGAAATAATAGTGAGCTAGTTTGGTGTAAATCTTTCAATTATCCTGATGAATGGAAACTTGAAAAAATTTCAAATATTGATAATTTACCAACAGAATTAACTGTTCAATTAATTGGAACAAAAAAACCTGTTGTTTTATGTGAAGGAGATAAATCTAATAGTCTAGATTATAAAGTTTACTCACAATTATTTATAGAAGATTATTCTATTTATCCAGTTGGAGGACATTTAGAGGTTATAAGATATGTAAAGGGATTTTCAAATTTTCTTTCTCCAACTAAAGTTTATGGAATTATAGATGGAGATTTGATAGAAGAAAATCGTATAGAAGAATATAAAGGTCAAAATATTATCGTACTACCATTTAATGAAGTAGAAATGTTTTTACTAGAAGAAGAAATTATAAAAACTGTTCTAACCTATTCTGAAGAAAAAATTACTCAAAAAATAGAAAGTTTTAAAAATAAATTAGTTGAAAAAATTAAAGATAATAGAAAAAAGATAGTTTTAAGTAAAATAAAAAAAGAAATAGATCTAAGTTTTAAAGAGAAAAATATAGAGAACTTTAATTCTTTAAATGATTTAAAAGAAGATTATAAAAATATTTTTGACTTAGAATTAGTAGATAAAAAATACTCAAAATATATGAATGAATTAGAAAATATTTTAGCTCAAAAAAATTATATGGAACTTTTAAAATGGTGTTCCTTAAAAAAGGAAATTTCAAAAGGATTAGCTAATCAAGAATTAGATAATGATTATGTTGAAAAAGCTATAAATACGATTAGTAGAAATAAATCTTTAAGAGAAAAATTAAAAAGAAAATATTTTTCTACTTTTGTAAAATAATTTAGAAGGAGTTTTTATGAAAAAGAGTATAATAATAGGTTCAATATTTCTAGTATTTTTAGTGATTCCTTATTTGATTGATTTTTTTGTTATTGGAAATGAGGCAGTAAAAATAAATGTAAAAAATTCTGACTTTTTCTCATTTTTGGGTTCTTATTTAGGAGCAGGCTTTGGAGCATTAATAACAATATTAGGTACACTATGGGTAAATAAAATAGAAAGAAATTTAAAAGAAGATAAAAAATTTTATGAAAAGGTAGAGAAAACTAGAAAAATAAATTTACTTTTTCTTAATACAGTATATTTAGAATATTCTAATTTAGAAGAAATCTTAAAAAACTTGTCTAATATACCAAATTTTAGATCAGGGTCTCGTAGAGCAGATACAGTGTTTTTAAGAAAAATTATTCTTGAATTAGGAGAAGATTTTATTGATACAGCCAATAAAATTGTTTTTGATATAGAACAAGAGTACAATAACAAGGAAATTTTAGAAAATAATATGAGAAATGATAAAGTAGCTATATATAAAAAATATCAAGCCATTTCAAATCTAGTAAAGAAGATGGAAGAATTTGATGAAAATGAGAAAATTGAAAAATCAATATATAATTATTGGAATTATTATGGAAAAATTTTTAAAGAGTATGAAGATAAAAGTAGAGAAACTATAGGTAAAGAACAGGAAAGATAATTTTAAAGAATTTTTAGAAAAAACTTGAAAAGATAAGAGAAGAGGGATTATATGAAAACATATCTATTTACAGGAGCTGCAGGCTTCATAGGAGCAAATTTTTTAAAATATATCTTAAAGAAATACGAAGATATAAATGTTATTGTTGTAGATACATTAACTTATGCTGGAAATCTAGGAACAATAAAAGAAGAATTAAAAGACAGTAGAGTTAAATTTGAAAAAGTAGATATTAGAGATAGAAAAGAAATAGAAAGAATATTCTCTGAAAATAAAGTAGATTATGTTGTTAACTTTGCAGCAGAATCACATGTGGATAGATCTATAGAAAATCCACAAATATTCTTAGAAACAAATATATTAGGAACCCAAAATCTACTAGATAATGCTAAAAAGTCTTGGACAGTATCAAAAGATGAAAATGGATATCCAGTATATAGAGAAGGGATAAAATATTTACAAATTTCTACTGATGAAGTATATGGAAGTTTATCAAAAGATTATGATGAAGCAATAGAGCTTGTGATTGATGATGAAGCTGTTAAAAAAGTTGTAAAAAATAGAAAGAATCTTAAAACTTATGGAAATAAATTCTTTACAGAAAACAGTCCAGTAGATCCAAGAAGCCCTTATTCAGCTTCTAAAACGGGAGCAGATCACATTGTTATAGCTTATGGTGAGACATATAAGTTACCAATAAATATAACAAGATGTTCAAATAACTATGGACCTTACCATTTCCCTGAAAAATTAATACCTTTAATGATAAAAAATATTTTAGAAGGTAAAAAGCTTCCAGTATATGGAAAGGGAGACAATGTAAGAGACTGGCTGTATGTTGAAGACCATTGTAAAGGAATAGACTTAGTTTTAAGAGAAGCAAAAGTTGGAGAAATATATAATATCGGTGGATTCAATGAAGAAAAAAATATAAATATAGTTAAATTAGTAATAGATATATTAAAAGAAGAAATTACTAATAACGATGAATACAAAAAAGTTTTAAAAACTAATTTATCAAATATTAACTATGATTTAATAACTTATGTACAAGATAGATTAGGTCATGATATGAGATATGCAATAGATCCATCTAAGATAGCAAAAGATTTAGGTTGGTATCCAGAAACAGACTTTGAAACAGGAATAAGAAAGACTGTTAAATGGTATTTAGAAAATCAAGAATGGGTTAATGAAGTAGCTTCAGGAGATTATCAAAAATACTATGAAGAAATGTATGGAAATAAATAGTGAGATTAGGAGAATTTTTTGAGAGAAATCTTAAGAAGATTCTCTTTTTTGTTAAAAAAACATTTTATTTATTTTGTAAAAAAATGTGACAAATTAAAAAAATAAATTGATTTATCCTATGATATATAATATAATAAAAATAATAATGATAATTAAGATAATTATGTAGATGGAGGATGAAAGATGAAAAATATAATTGTGAGATTATTAGAAATAGAGATAATCAATCTAAAAAATGTAAAAAATGGGAAAATAAATTTTTTAAACTCCAACATAAAAGAAACTTTAACATTACAAATAGGAGATATCCTAGGAATTTATGGACAAAATGGCTCTGGAAAAACGACTGTAATTGAAGCTCTATCTATATTAAAGTCTATTTTAGTGGGAATGCCATTAGATGATGACTTAAAGAACTTAATAACTTATGGAGAGAAAAATATTGAACTTTTATTCAAATTTTATATTGAAATAGAAGATAAAAAATACATAGTAGAATATAAAATTGTTATAGGAAAAACAGAAAACAATACTATTGAAATTTTAAATGAAACTATAAAATATTCAATTTATATAGAAGAAGATAAAAGATGGAAAAATACTCAAACTTTAATAGAAACTCCATTTAGTGAAGATATTATAAAATTGAAAAAATATAATAAAAATTTCTCTAATGAAATAGATTTATTAAAAATACTTGTAATTCAAGGGATATCTAAAAAAATGAAAGTTTCATCAATATTCTCAGAAGAGATTAAAGACTTTTTAAAAGACAATACAGATTTAATCTATATTATCGAAGCTTTAGAATACTATGGAAATTTAAATTTATTTATTGTTTCTAATAAAGAGATTGGAATGATAACTTTAAATTTATTATTACCATTAAAAATAAAAAATTTAAATTCTTGTGGTGATCTACCAATTCAAATAGATAAAAACGAAAGTATTATTGTGAATCAATTAATATATCCAAGTGTAGAAAACGCTATAAACGAGATAAATATAGTTTTAAAAAGAATCATTCCAGATCTTCAATTAAAAATTGAAGAACAAAGAAAAGAAACACTTTCCGATGGGAATACAAATATAATTGCTGATTTACGTTCAATTAGAGAGGGAAAACCAATTTCTTTAAGATATGAATCAGAAGGAATTAAAAGGATAATTTCTATATTAGGAGTACTTATAGCTGGATATAATCAACCTTCTGTTTGTTTAGCTATTGATGAATTAGATTCTGGGATTTTTGAATATTTATTAGGAGAAATATTGGAGGTATTATCAAGTGAAATAAAAGGACAATTGATTTTTACTTCACATAACTTAAGAATTCTTGAAAAAATAGATAAGAAAAATATTGTATTTTCAACAACTAATCCAGAAAATAGATATATAAGATTTAAGTATATAAAACCTAATAATAATTTAAGAGATATGTATTTGAGAGAGTTAATTATTCAAGAACAAGCTGAACAACTATACAAAGAAACAAAACAATCTGATATAAAAAGAGCTTTTTATAGAGCAGGTGTTGCAAATGAAAAAGAAAGC
>ERZ773073.208-NODE-208-length-34445-cov-23.863129_pt1 | contig 34445 bp, 37 predicted proteins | sample MGYA00580616_ERZ773073 | MGnify/ENA primary metagenome ERZ773073 (study PRJEB29015, sample SAMEA2737960) | human oral metagenome | biome: human oral; feature: human-associated habitat; material: dental | place: China | collected 2131 ...
CCTTTTAATGTAATAGCCTTTTTTAATTTTATAATTCAGATACAGATAGTTTTTTATATTTTAATAGTACCATTTACATTGTTAGCTTCATATTTACCATTTATGCGTATGAGTTATGTAAGTGTATTTAAAAATTTGTTTGGGTTGTATGTTATAAAAGCAATGTTAGGGTTGGTAATATTGTTTGTGTCTTTGGTGATGAATTTAACTAGAAAAATAATGGAGAGTTCAAATGCAACACCAGTAACTATATATACAACATCAACAATATTGCTTGTAGTATCTTTAGTGGCAATGTGGAAGAATAGAAAACAGATTTTAGCAACTCTTTCGGCAGGTGGAGTAGGAAATATAGGTATATCAACACTTAATGGAATGATGAGAAAACCTAGATTTAATGGTTCGATATTTAACAGCGGATCGAGTGGCGAAAATCAAGATATGAATAAACAAGAAAATTCGTATCAGGAAAATAAAGCACCAGAAGAAAATCTAGATTCTCCACAAGTTCGAGAACGTTATAATTATGAAGAAGTAGAACGTACACCACAAGAAATACAAAATAAAAATCAAAGTAATGTAAGTGGTAATTCTTTAAATAATCAGCCTGTTTTAGATGAAGAACAAAGAATAATGAATAGAGAGTTTATAAATGATTCAGTTCGTACACCACAAACAGAATATAATCAAAGTTTAAATATGACAAGAGGAAATAACTATGATTATGATAATTATAGAACAAGTCAATCTGATTATGTTGGTAGTAGTGATAGTTTAGGTTCTTTAAGTAATGATTATATTGAAACTAGACCATTAGTTGATGATAGTTCTTTAAAATATTCAGATTATACAGGGCAATATAGCAATATTAATTTAACACAAGATGAATATGATAAATATTTAGATAAATTAGGTAATGATAAGGAAAGATTACATAGTATAATTGATTATGCAAGTGAAAGTAAAAATAATGGATTATATCAAAATCAAAGCGATTCTAGGAGATTAGAGAATATAGTTAATAGAGCAGGACAAACTAAGAATTTTACTTCTATCAATAAACCAGTATATTCAGCACCATTCCCTGATTATTTAAAAGAACAAATGAAAAATATATCTCAAACGAAATCTTCAAGTGAACGTGAAATTACAGAAGAAGATGAACAAGCGTATAATAGTATGTTAGAAGAATTAAATAAAAGATAAAGGATAGCTAGAAATAGTTATCCTTTTTTAGAAAGTAGGTTTTAATATGTCAAAACAAGTATATAATTACACAGCTTTACTTAACAATTTTAGTGAAAATATGAAAAGAAGACGTTTAAAATTAGGATTAAGACAAAAAGAATTGGCTGAAATAGTGGGTGTATCTATTAAAACTATACAAAATTATGAAAATAAAAAAACTATACCTACCTCTGCAGTTATGGAATCAATTTCTATAGCTTTAAATATAAGTTTAAATAGAATGTTAGGTATAAATGAATTAAATAGTAGAAAAAAGTCAATAGATACATTAAATAAAATAGATTCTTTATTATTATTTATAAATAATGCTGTAGAAGAAATAAAAGAAGAAATGAGAAGTTTAAGGTAGATAGGTGATGTATTATGTTTAAAGAGATTGATAATGAAATGTCTCAAAATTTTAGAAGAAATTTGAGAAATAAAAGAAAAGAATTAGGTTTAACACAAAAAGAATTAGCTAAATTAGCTAATGTATCATTTAGAACTATACAAAATTATGAAAATGGATTAACTCCTCCTACTTTTAGTATAGTAGAAAAAATAATTTTAATATTAGCTGTAGATTTTGAACAAATGTTTTTACCTATTAATGATGAATCAATAAATTATGTGAAAGATTTTGTAAAAGTAGATGTTGAAAAGATAAATTATTTGGTAATGAATATAAATTTTTCTATTGAAGAGTTAAACAAAGAATTAAGTAAATTGGATTTCTTAAAATAAAGCAAAATTAAAAGTGAGGAAGAATATATGTATTTTGGAAGAATGTTAGAAATATTGTTTTTTTATATAGGTAATTATCCTATTTATTGTTTTTTAGTCTTGACAGCTATACTTATAATAATATATTATCTTTTTATAAAATAAAAAGAAAAGAGGTTTAGTTTTGTTAGGTAAATTAAAATTGTTTATAAAAGATATGTTAATTTCTTTAGCTATGTTAAAAGTATTTGTAAGTAAGAAATTAAAAGAAGTAAAAGTGATATTATCGTTTATATTAAGTGGGATTATTACAAATATAATAGTAATAAAATTATTGAAGTATTTTTCTGTTAGTAAAGAACAAAATTCTGATATAAAAAAGAGTATATTTGATTATAGTTCTATAGAGATTTTATTGACAGTTTTATTTTCAATAAGTGTAGTTTTGTTATTTACATTACCATTTTTTATTATGAATTTACAACAAGATGAAAGGAAGAAAAATAGATATTACTTTTTAGGGGTGATATTAATCGGATATTTAACTTTAAGTTTTTATTTATATAACTATAAGAAAGTGTTTGTATTAGAAGTTTTATATATTTATTTTTCAATAACATATTTTATTTATACAATATTAGAAGTATTTGAGGTTATTTATAATTGGCTTTGGGAAGCAACTTATATAAAAGGTAATAAGATAAAAAAGAAATATAGAAGATTAGATACAAAAAAATTAAGTTTAGTATGGGCAATAATAATATTCATATTAGGGATATTATTTAATTTTAAAAAATAAATTAAGAGATAACTATTAGTTATCTTTTTTATATGTTTTTAAAAAGGAGTTGATAAAATGGAAGATGAAAAAAAGAATAAAGCAGGAAGAAAGGTAGCGTTAGGTTGTTTACCTTTTTTTATTTTGTTCTTATTATTGCCTGTAGTTTTAATATTTGCAATAGGTGGAGCAATGACAAATAATAAAGATTGTAACGGAAGTTCAATAAATGCAGGTGGGCATATATTTGCAGAGGATTATGTAGTTTTACAAGGATTCGGTTTGACAGCTTGGGCAAGGCAAAATATAGGAACGTTATACGGAAGTATAGGGCATACAGGAATAGATGTACAGCCTACTAATTTTAGAGATTTTAGTTCAGAAAAAGTAGGTGTACATACAATATCAGATGGAACAGTAGAAGCAGTAGGATATACTGGTATAGGTGGAAATTATGTATTAATAGATATGGGAAATGGGAAACACGCTTATTATGGACATTTAAGAGAAGCTACAGTAAAACAAGGTGATACTGTGAAAAAAGGTGATCAGATAGGAATATTAGGTAATACTGGAGCGACAACAGTATATCATGTTCATTTTGAGGTACAGGAAAATCCACCTAGTTTGGCTACAAAAGATAGTTCACCATATTTAGGTAAGGAAGTATTAAATAATGGAGATATAATAAGGGTAAGTGATAAATTAGAAACTCATGTAGAAAGTTCAAGTAATAAAAATTGTAATGGAGTTAATGGAATTGATACAGAGTTAGTAGGTAGCGATAATGCAGAGAAAGTTTGGAATTTCTTTAAAAAGCAAGGTTTTAGTGCAGAAGCAACAGCTGGAATAATGGGTAATTTTCAACGTGAAAGTGGAATGAATCCTGCAATAACAGAAATAGGAAATGGAATAGGTTTTGGACTTGCTCAATGGAGTTTTGAAAGAAGAACAAAATTAGAAAATTGGTCTAAAGAAAATAATTTAGATGTAGCAAGTTTAACAGCACAACTTAATTTCACTATAGAAGAAATGAAAAATATTCAGTTTGGCTCGAAGTCTTTTGAAGATTTTAAAAATATTCGTGATGTATCAGAAGCAACAGAATTATTTGAAAGATATTTTGAAAGAGCAGGAGTTGTAGCATTAGCTGAAAGGTTACGTTTTGCAGAAGCATTTTATAGACAATATAAATAGGAGTATAGAAAAATGAAAGATTTTATAAAGAAGAATAAAAAAACAATATTATTATTGATATTGTTTATAGTATTATCAGTTTTTACTTTTTATAAATTTTATAACAAAGGAAAAGAAGAATCACAACAGCAAAATAAAGTGCAATATACACCTGCACAAGAAAAATATGAAAAAGATAATAAAGGATTACAATTTTTGCCATATAGAATAATTAATGATAGAGATAATAAGAAAATAATGTTAGTGTTCGCAAAAAGTGAAACAGATTATAGTAGTGATTTTAAATATTATATAATGTTTAAAAATGAAAAAAAAGAACTGAATCAATTTCAAAATGATGAACATATGTTAGTATTAGAAGCTGATTTATTAGTAGATGATAATTTCAAGGTGATAATGGAAAATAATCGAGATAGTAAAGATAAAAGAGAAGTAGAATTAAATTTACAAGAAGCAAAAAAATATGATTTAACAAAAGCTACAAAAGATAAATTTAATGAACATGAAAAATTATCACATCATATTATATCTAATCAAGGTGCTATAAAATCAGCAGAAAAAACATTAAAAGAACAAGAAGAATTATTAAAATTTACAGATGAAAAAATAGAAGAATATAATAAACAAGGAAAGACTGAAAGTGTAGCGAGATATAAAAAAGCTAAAGAAGAAGTAATATCAGAAATTAGTAAACAAACAAAGATAAAAGAAGAAAAGAAAAAAGAATTAGATAAATTATTTAAAGAAAATGAGCAGTTAGAACAAATGTTTGATGTATTATTTGGTGGATTGCATAAACATTAAATTTTGAATATATATTAATTTAGAGTAGATTAATTCTACTCTATTTTTTATTAGTGATAAAAAGGATAAGAGGTAGAAAAAGTGTATAAATATTTGGAGAGTTTGAACAATGAGCAGTTAGAAGCAGTATTAAGTAATGATAATGAAATAATGCTTGTAGCAGGTGCAGGAACAGGAAAAACAAATACAATAGTTAAGAAAATAATATATTTGATAAAAGAACAAAGGGTAATACCATATAATATATTAGCAGTTACATTTACAAATAAAGCAGTAATAGAAATAAGAGAACGTGTAAATAATTCATTATGTACTAATCATTCAGGAGTAGTAGTTAATACATTTCATCAATTAGCGAAAAGTATTTTAGATAAAGATGATAATTACCAGTTATTAGGTTACAAAAGTTTGAAAATATTAGAAGATGAAGGAAGAGAAAAAATATTAGATAAAATAATAAAGTATAATGAAATGTATAATAGAGTTAATGAGTTTAATAAAACTATTAAAGGATTACTTATAGATTTTAATGCAAAGAAAAATAATAGATATATAGAAAGTTCAAATAAAGAATATGAAGAATTATTTAAAGAATTGTATCATGCTTACGTATTAGAAGTATTCGCAAATGGATATATAGAATTAGATGATTTAGTAAATTTAGTAATAGTATTATTAGAACGTTATCCAGAAATAAGAAAAGAAGTAAGTTCAGCATTTGATTATATATTTGTAGATGAATATCAAGATGTAAATAAAGAGCAGTATAAATTAATTAAATTATTAAAAAATAAAAATAAAGTATTGATAGTAGGAGATGAAGACCAAGCCATATATGGTTGGAGAGGAAGTAACTCAAAATATTTTAGAGATTTTCAATTAGAATATCCTGATTGTAGAGTTATAAAATTAGAAAGAAATTATAGGTCTACACAACAAATATTAAATTTAGCAGATGGTTTTATTAAGCAAAATAAAAATAGGATTGATAAAACATTAAAATCTGATAAAATAGGTGTCTTACCAGATATACAAGAAATAAGTTCTAAAGAAAATCAAATAGAATTTTTATTTGATCAAATACAAAAATTGGGTTCAAATAAAAATGATATAGCGATATTAATAAGAAATAGAGATTTTGATTATTTATCGGATTTAAAATTGAAATTTGTAAAAAATGATATAGGTTATACAATGGTTGGAGAATTTCCATTATTGAAAAGAAAAATTATAAAAGATTTAATGGCAATATTAAAATTTTTAATTACAGATACAGATAATATTTCTTTAAGTAGAATAATAAAAAATATGAAATTAGGATTAGGAGAACAATTTTATAATAAAATCGAAGAAATTTCTGTAGAGGAAAATATAAAAAGTTATTATCATATAATGAAAAATCATGAGAATTATGTTGATTTAAAAAGGTATAGTTCTAAAATAGAAAGTTTTATAGAAAAATTTAAAGATTATAATATGGAAAAATCATTTGTAATAATTATAGAAAAAGTTGTTGAAGAATTTTTTGACGAAGTAATATTATCAGAATATCATTACTTACAAGAATTTATAAGAGAAGCAAATAGATATTATGAAAAAAATGGTTATATGACTTTAAATGAATATTTAGATTATATTCAATATTTTAAAGATACAGGGAAGTCTGATAAAGTACAAATAATGACAATGCACGCAAGCAAAGGATTAGAATATAAAAATGTATTTGTAGTTAATTTACATGAAAAATACCCTATGTTAAATAAAGCAAATTATGAAAAATTAGATAAAAATGATTTGGCAGGAATACAGGTAATTGAGGAAGAAAGACGTTTATTATATGTAGCAATGACAAGAGCGAAAGAAAGATTGTTTGTATTAGGAAGTGCAGATAATATTTTTATAAAGGAATTAAAAGAAATTCAGGAAAATGTTTAATATAATTGACAATTAAATATTTTAGTAGTAAAATAGAAAATAAATACGGTATTTTATTGTTTGATATTTATGTAAATTTTGAATCTATTACTTATAATATTATCAATAATTTATAAGTGTATTTAATAAAGAAACTTCATTAAAAAAATGAGGTTTTTTTATTTTTATTATATAAAAATAGTTGACAAAACAACGTAATTACGTTATAATTATATTAAGAGTTAAGATAAAATAAAAAGAAGAATTAACCAAGCAACTACCAATTACAAGTTAATTCTTCTAGTTCAAAGGATTCAATTAAAAAATAATTGAATAACCTAATTTTAAATTATTTTTTCTAACTTGTCAATATTATAAAACAAATAAGGAGAAAAACAATGTTAGTATTAAAATTTAAACATAGAGGTTATAATAAAAGAGAAGTAGAGATAGAGGCTGCAAATTTTAGAGGTATATATTATGAGTTAGGAATGTTATTAAATCCTGATGAGCCTAGTTTTGAAGAAGAAAGATATATATTATCTGATGAAGATTATGATGAAGATTTTTATATGTATTTGTCAGAAACAGAAGAAGATGAAGCATTAGATTATTACAATAGTTTTGTTGAAAATATTTCAGATAGTAAATATAAAGATTTTATAGATTCAGTAATGCAAGGTAAGAATTATAGAAGTTCAGATTATGAATTTTATTTTGAAGGAGTTCATTATTTTGATACTATAATTGAATATAGTAATTTAGGCTATAATGATAAAGAAAAAATTAATCAAAATTTATTAGCAACAGGAAAAGTAGAAAAAGATTTTAATGATAGATTATATACAGAAGATTATAATTTATATAAACAATTAGAAATAGAATTAGAAGATGAATAAGGGGTTAAAATTTAATGAAACTATTTGATAAAATAAAACATACTGAATTTATAGTGTTAGCTGTAGAAGATAAAGGAAATGTATTAGTGTTAAGTGATAGATATGGAAATTTACAATTTGAGGGTCGATTAAAAAGCACTTCATTTGATTATATTTTAGAAATAAACGATAATTATTATAAAGAAAATAAAGTGTTGAGAGTTTCAAAAGTAGATAGTGAAATAATTTATCAAGAAATTTTACAATTAGAAAGTGAATTAAATCAAGTTAAAGTAGCAATTTCTAATTATCGACTTTTATTTTATGAATAAAATAATACATGTAGTAGGCTTATAAGGGATAAGGTGTAAAAGCCTTATCCTTTTTTTTAATTTAAACACGAAAGTGATCAAGTGAAAAAAAAGGAGAAGAATATGCAAGAAAAATATATAAGAAATTATAGAGATAGAGAATTATATAATAATAATGAAGAAACTAAGAAAAAAAGGATATATTCAAATTTAAAAAGTAGTTCAAAAAGATTTTTAGGAATGGCTACAGATGAACATTTATTGGAGTTAGAAAAATTATTAAACCAGGAAAAAAAGTCAAGAAAATTATAAAATATATAAAAAAATAGTTGACAAAACAACGTAATTACGTTATAATAAAGGTAAGTTAGTTAAGCAACTACCAAAAAATAAACTAACTTAGAATATAAGTTCAAAGGAGAAAAACAATGATTAATAAAGAAAGATTAGCAGTAGGAGAAATATTATCAAGTTCATGGGGGTATGAACAAACAAATTGGGATTTTTATCAAATAGTAAAAGTGAGTGATAAAAGTATTTGGATTCAAGAAATAGAATTTGAAAGTAAACCATGTAATTATATGAGTTATGAAGTTAAACCGATTAAAAATAATTTTAAAGAAAATTCAAAAGTAATTAGAAAGACAATTAAAGATTATATTAAGTTAAATGATTTTCAGTATTTAAATCATTATAATAACGGTGATGTGTTATTAGAAACAAATTATTATTAAGAGAGTGTAAAAACTCTCTTTTTTTATTTGTAGTATATTTAAATAGTAATAATAAAAGTATCTAATATGGTAAAATAAAGTAAAAAAGTGTTAGGGTATTATTTATGATAGATGTATTAGAACTTTTAAACTTTAAAGATAAAAGATTAAGATTATATCATTCAGAAAAGATTAAAGAAGATGATAAACAAGTAAATTATATATATGGTAGTATAAGTTATGTACCTAAAAAATGTCCAAAATGTAAAAATCAGGAATTATTAAAAAATGGTATAGATATAGTAAAATTACAAATATTAAATATTTGTGGTGTAAAATCTTATTTAGTATTAGAAAAACAAAGAATACTTTGTACAAAGTGTAATTATTGTTTTAGTGTAGTGTTTAAAGATTGTAAAAAACATTGTAGAAAGTTAAATGCAGTGTCAAGTGTTGTAGATTATCAATTAGCAAAAACAAAAAATTCATTGAATGATATAGCTAATAGTAATGAAATATCAACGTCTTATGTACAGAAGCAGGTATCAAAATATAAGAAGAATCTAAAAGTAAGAAAAGATACATTACCAAAAGTATTAGGAATAGATGAAGTAAACGGAGTTAAAACATATCAGGGTAAATATAATTGTTTAATATACGATATAGAGAATAAGAAAGTAAAAGATTTTTTAGTAACTAGAAGAAAACAATATTTAGATGATTATTTTTCAAGTTATACAAAGGAAGCTAAAGAACAAGTAGAATATTTTGTTACTGATATGTGGGATACATATATAAGTTTAGCTAGAAAACATTTTAAGAGGTCTAAAATAATAATAGATAGATTTCATATAATTAAATTAGCAACAGAAACATTAAATAGAATAAGAATAGAGTTAATGAATAAATATAAGGTTACTGATTTTAATTATAGAGTTCTCTACAGGTTTAGGGATCTCATAAAATTAAAATCAGAAAATGTAACAACACATTATAAAAAGTATAGAGGATATAACTTTTATTCAGATTATGATGTAATAAAATATATATTATCATTATCAGAAGAATTAGAAGAAGCATATTATTTAATGCAAGCTGTATTTGAAATGTTCGATAAGAAAGATGTATCAAAATTAGATGATATATTTAGAGATACAAATATAAATCATTGGAAAATAAAATCAACTTTAAGAACGTATTTAAAGTATAAAGAGTATATTATTAATTCTATAATTTATCCATATTCAAATGGAGTAGTAGAAGCTGCAAATAGAAATATAAAGAGATTAAAAAATAATGCTTGTGGGTATAGAAATTTTCAAAATTTTAGAACAAGGGTATTTATGATATTTAATTATTTATCGAAGAATAATAAACAACAAGAAAGAAATAGAACAGGATAATTAATAAAAATGAAAATAGAATATATTATTAAACCTATATAAGAATAGTAGAGATAATAAAAATCAAAATTTTCTATTTGGTAGGTTTATTTGTTGTAAAAAAATTTAAAAAAAGCGTAAAAAAACATAGGAAAAACACATAAAAAAGTTGAATTAAGCTATTAATATCAATGTTTTATGTGTTAAATATTTTTTTATCATTTTTTTTATCAACATCTATTGACAAAGAACCGATAAAAAAACCAGTCATTTTGACTGGTTTTTTTATCTGCGTTTTAAATTGTAATAACCAAGGCTTAGGAAATAAAATAGTGCTTCAATAGTAGCAATATAAAAAGTAGTTGGTAGGGCCGAATAGTAAGACAATGTAATGCCTAACCAAGTTCCTATTAAAGCGAAAGTAATTGAAATAGCAATCATTACTCCTACTTTATTAGTTAAATATCTAGCTGCACTAGCAGGTACAGTAAGTAATACAAACATTAATAAAGCACCTACAACTGGAACTGTAATACTTGTTGCAACAGATAATAGCACTAGGAAGAATATTGAGATAAATTTTCCATTAAGACCGAGTGCTTTAGCACCAATTGCATCAAAAGAATCAAATTTTATTTTTCTATAGAATAGTGATAGTAAAATAATTACAGCAATAGCTAGCGAAAATATTAGTTTAACATCATCACGAGTGATGGATACAACACTTCCAAATAAAATACTATTTACATAACTTGTACTTTTTGGTGTTAGTGAAAGGAATAGCAAACCTAGACCTAAGAATATCCCAAGCATAACACTTACAGTTGCTTCACGACGAAAAGCTTTTACGCTAAGATGTCCTACTAAATATGACATAGTTATTGTGAAAATAAGCAATCCATAAATCGGATTAATTCCAAGAAAAACAGCAAAAGCAGCTCCAGCAAATCCAACGTGAGATAGGGTATGGGAGATAAATGACATATTTCGTGCCATTACAAATACTCCGATATATCCAGCCATAATTGCTACAATAGTACCTGCAATAAAGGCATTTTGCATAAAATCATAATTAAGCATAATTGTTATCTCCTACATAATGTTTACATAATTTAAAATCACTTTGTTCTTTATTAAAGTCGTTAATACTAATAAATTTATAACAATCTTCCTCTAAGTATAGAATTTTATCAATATATTTTTCGTCAATTAACGAAAGTTCATGTGTAATACAAAGAGTAATTATATTATTTTTTTTAGTAATATCACGAACCAAAGACATACATTCAATCTCGCTACCTTTGTCAAGATTAGAAGTAAACTCATCAAGAAGAAGTAAATTAGGATTATTAACAAGTGCCTGTGCTAGGAATACGCGTTGTTTTTCCCCGCCTGATAAATGACCTATTGACTTTTCTTTTTTAGTTAGTGAATTAGTTGTTTCTAAGGCAATTTCAATTTGTTTTTTTTCTTTTGACGAAAGCCAAGGAAGAATTTTTTTATGGAGAGGAAGTGCGACAAAGTCTTCAACTGATAAAGGTAGTTCTTCGTCTATTTGACGGAATTGTGGAACATAGCCAAGACGAGCTTCTTCTCCAATTAATTTTATGTTTTCTGTTGTATTTAGTTTTTCCAATATATTGTTTAATAAAGTTGTTTTACCAACACCATTTTTTCCAACAACAGCTACTATATCTCCAGCAGAACAGCTGAAAGAGAGGTTGTTGAGTATTAACTTATCTCCTATTGAATAGGTTAAGTTTTTTATATTAAGTTCAGTCATAATAAACTCCTAACTTATGGATTAAATTACACTTTTAGTATAAAAAAGAAGAGATACGATTTACAAATCTCTTCTTAATATTATACTACATATTTTCTAATTGTGAAAACTATTTTTTATTAATGGTTGTGATTGTGTCCCTCATGATTATGATCATGACCTTCATGGTCGTGATTGTGTGAGTGAGATTCTTTAGCATTTTCTGTATGATATGCTTTTTCTCCCATACCACCGTTTAAAATTTCTTCAAGTTTATTATATTGGTCTAACATCCACTCTATATATGTTTTACCATCAGGTTGCGTCTCAGTAACATTTAGAATCGGAATATTATTTTGTTCAGCAAGATTTATTAATCCTTCAACTGTTTTGTTAGTAGTCTGAACATTATTGATAATCAATGAAATTTGTTTATTCTTAATTTGTTGCTGAATATTTTTAAGGTCTTGTGGTGCTGGATCATTTCCTTCCTCTGTAGCTTGTGCTAATTTATTCACCTCGTCAGATACTTTTAGTCCAAGAGATTTAACAGCATATTCGAATACAGGTTCGGTAGTAAGAACAGATTTTCCATTAGCTTTTTCTTTTAGAGAATTTATTTTTTCTGTAATTTTTGATAACTCTTTTTTGTATTTATCTCTATTTTTTTCATAGAAATCCTTATTAGAAGAATCTTTTTCACTTAATATTTTAGTTAACTCATCAGCGATTTTGCTCATTACCTCAGGATTATACCAAATATGTTCATTTTCACCTTCTTTAAGACCTAATAATTTAGCACCATCTATTTTAGTTATATTCTTACTATTATTAGTAAGTTTTTCAAACCATGAATCATAGCCGCCACCGTTTAAAATAGCAATTTTTGAATCAGCTACAGTCTTAGCATCTTGTGCAGTTGGTTCAAAATCGTGTGGGTCAATAGAAGAAGAACTTATTATAGAAGAAACTTCTGCTTTATCACCAGCAACAGCTTTGGCAACTTCTGCGTAAAAGTTAACAGATGCTACAATTTTTATTTTTTCAGTTGAAGTAGGGTTTGAATTTGTTTTACTAGAACACCCAACTAGAAATAAAGTTAATGCTGTAATAATTGATAAAAATTTTAAAAATTTACTCATAGTAAAAAACACCTCCGTTATTTCGTAATTATTACGGTCTAATAAATTATAATACTAAATTATTAAAAAATCAAGGGATAAATCGAAATTATTTTGATTAAGAAAAAGAGAAGATTAAAAAAAGCTACATACAAATCTTTAAAAAATCAAAATCTAAAAGGTATAATTTTATTTTCTAAAGAAGAAAAATAACAAGTAATATTTTAAAAATTTTCAATTACATATTTGCTAAAATGCGATAAAAGCACTTGATTTTTATTGCTGAATACTATATAATTAATAAAGTTGAGTAAAAATCAACAAAAAATAAAACACACGACATTTGAGTAGCTGCTCGGTGCATTAAATGTTTGCAGTAGGCTTAGAGAATGTCGGAGGAAAAAACCAAGGAGGAAAATAACTTATGGCAGTTATTTCAATGAAACAATTATTAGAAGCTGGTGTACACTTCGGTCACCAAACAAGAAGATGGAATCCTAAAATGGATAAATACATCTTCACAGAAAGAAATGGTATCTATATCATCGACTTACAAAAAACAGTTAAAAAAGTAGATGAAGCATATGAATTCGTTAAATCAGTTGCTGATCAAGGCGGAAAAATGTTATTCGTAGGTACTAAAAAACAAGCACAAGATGCTATTAAAGAAGAAGCTGAAAGAAGTGGTCAATACTACATCAATCACCGTTGGTTAGGTGGAACTTTAACTAACTACAAAACAATCAAAGGACGTATTGATAGAATCGCTGAAATCGAAAAAATGGAAGCTGATGGAGTATTCGAAGTTCTTCCTAAAAAAGAAGTTATCGAATTAAGAAAAGAATACGATAAACTTAACAAATTCTTAGGTGGAATCAGAGAAATGAAAGGTATGCCAGATGCGATTTTCGTTGTTGACCCTAAAAAAGAACACAATGCAATAGCTGAAGCTAAAAAATTAGGAATTCCTGTAGTAGGTATCGTAGATACAAACTGTGATCCAGACGATGTTGACTATGTAATTCCTGCAAACGATGATGCTATTCGTGCAGTTAAATTATTAACAGCTAAAATGGCAGATGCTTTTGTGGCTTACAATGAAGGAAATATCGAAGAAACTGCTGAAGAAGCATTCGTAGAAGAAGTAGAAGCAACAGAAGAATAATTTTATAAATAAATTTTAAAGAAATATAATAACGGAGGCAATCAAAATGGCACAAATTACAGCTAGTTTGGTAAAAGAATTAAGAGAACGTACTGGTGCTGGTATGATGGACTGTAAAAAAGCACTACAACAAACTGAGGGAAATATTGAAGCAGCAATCGACTATTTAAGAGAAAATGGTATCGCTAAAGCAGCTAAAAAAGCTGACAGAATCGCTGCAGAAGGTCTTTCTTATATTGAAGTTAAAGGTAACAAAGCTGTTATCTTAGAAATCAACTCAGAAACTGACTTCGTTGCTAAAAACGAAAAATTTGTTGCTTTAGTAAAAAATGTTGCAGATGCTATCTTAGCAGCTGAACCAAAAACTTTAGAAGAAGCACTTCAAGTAGAAGCACAAGGTGGAACTGTAGAAGCAGTTATTAATGAAGGTATCGCTACAATTGGAGAAAAACTTTCATTAAGAAGATTTGAAGTAGTATCAAAAACTGATTCAGATGCATTTGGTGCATATTCTCACATGGGTGGAAGAATTGGTGTTCTTACACTTGTTGAAGGAAGCACTGATGAAGAAGCAGCTAAAGATGTTGCAATGCACATTGCTGCTTTAGCTCCAAGATACTTAGACGAAAGTGAAGTACCAGCTGATGTACTTGAACACGAGAAAAAAGTATTAACTGAGCAAGCATTAAACGAAGGAAAACCTGCTAATATCGTTGAAAAAATGATCGTTGGTAGAATTAACAAATTCCTAGAAGAAATTACAGTAGTTAAACAAAAATTCGTTAAAGACGATAGTTTAACTGTAGAAAAATTTGTAGCATCAAAAGGTGGAAAACTTGCTAAATTCGTACGTTACGAAGTAGGAGAAGGTATCGAGAAAAGAGAAGATAACTTCGCTGAAGAAGTAATGAGCCAAGTTAACGCTAGCAAATAATTCTCTATTTAATATTCATTATTAGAAAGAGGTAAAGCACACACTTCTTGTGTGTGCTTTTTTAAAAGATTAGTATATATTTAGATATATCTGTATTTTATTAGGAGGATTAAAATGGCTACTAGATATAAAAGAGTTTTATATAAACTTAGTGGAGAAGCACTTGCAGGTGGAAAAGGATTCGGAATTGATTCTGAGACAGTTAACAAAATAACATCTCAAATCGTTGAAGTTGTAAAGCAAGGGGTAGAAGTTGCTATTGTTGTTGGTGGTGGAAATATTTGGCGTGGTAAAACTGGAGAAGAGCTAGGTATGGAACGTGCAACAGCAGATTCAATGGGAATGTTAGCCACAGTAATGAATTCATTGGCTCTACAAGATTCATTAGAACAAAAAGGTGTGGATACTCGTGTACTTACATCAGTAGAAATGAAGGCTATGGCGGAACCATATATTAGAAGACGTGCAATTAGACATTTAGAAAAAGGACGTGTTGCGATTTTTGCAGCAGGAATTGGAAATCCATACTTCTCAACAGATACTACGGCCGCTCTTCGAGCTAAAGAAATTGGAGCTGAGGCTATTCTTATGGGTAAAAATGGGGTAGATGGAGTTTACTCTGCAGATCCTAAGTTAGATAGCTCAGCAACTAAGTTTGATAAATTATCATATATGGATGTAATGAATAAAGGATTAACTATTATGGATTCGACAGCTATTACGTTCTGTATGGATAATAACTTACCAATTATCGTCTTTTCTATTGATGATGCAGATAATATTGTAAAAGTTGTTACTGAAAGATTAGGAACAATTATTGAATAAATTATAAGTAGGAGTGTAAAACTATGCCTGAGCAAATTATGAATAATTTAAATGAAAGAATGGAAAAAGCAATTGCGAGTTTACGTCGTGAGTTAGCTTCTATTCGAGCTGGGAAAGCAAGCGCGGCAGTACTTGATAGATTAACTGTTGATTACTATGGAGTTGCAACACCTATTAACCAAGTGGCTGGAGTTTCAGTACCAGAACCAAAAATGTTAGTAATATCTCCTTATGAGAAAACTTTATTAGGAGATATAGAAAGAGCAATTCAAGCATCAGATTTAGGTCTTAATCCTTCTAACGATGGATCAGTAATTCGTATTGTATTTCCAGCGTTAACAGAAGAACGCCGTAAAGAATTAGCAAAATTAGTAGGTAAAGAATCTGAAGGTGCAAAAGTAGCTGTTCGTAATGTACGTCGTGATGCAATTGATGCAATGAAGAAATTAGAAAAGGCTTCTCAAATTACAGAAGATGATTTGAAAGGATATTCAGATGATATTCAGAAAGTAACTGATAAATTTGTTGCAGAAATTGATAAAGTAACAAAAGAAAAACAAGATGAGTTAATGAGTGTATAATAATATGGAAATGTCAGAAATTATTGCTAAGATTAATTCTCTTAATGCAACAAAAAAAGAACGCGAGCTAACAGCTGTTGAAACAGAAGAGTTGGCAGAATATAGACAATTATATTTAAAAAATTTTAAAGCTAATATGCGTAATATATTAGATAATACAAAAGTGATAAATGAAAAAGGAGAAGATATTACTCCTAAAAAGAAAGGACTTTAAATTATGAGTGCAACTACAATTACAATTTTAGTTGGAGCTATTTGTTTACTTGCAGGAGTAGTAGGTGGTTTTTTCCTTGCAAGACGAAACTTCATGAACTATATGGAAAAAAATCCTCAAATTAATGAAGATATGGTAATGGCAATGATGAGCCAAATGGGGCAAAAACCATCACGTAAAAAAATTAACCAAGTTATGGGGAACATGCAAAAAGCTCAACAACAAGCAAAAAAACAAGCTAAAAAATAATATATTTAGAGCAAATATTATGTATTATAAAGCATAGTATTTGCTCTTTAATTTTAATGGAGAATAACTATATAGAAAATAATTATAATAGATATCATATTAGTTTACAATTAGCGTATTTTTCGTTAATATAGTATAGTACAAAAAGGAGGAAGTAATGAAAGCCAAGATTATAAAATATACTTCACAAACAGTAGAAAGAATTGATAAGTTTTTACAAAAAGAGCTTTCTGAGTTATCGAGAACTAATATTCAAAACTTGATTTCAGAAGGATATATAAAAGTAGATGGAAAAGAAATAAAAACTAATTTTAAATTAAAAGATGGTAATGAAATTACTATAGAGTATAAAGAGCCGGAAGAATTAGATGTTGTAAAACAAGATATTCCAGTAGATATAGTTTACGAGGATAGTGATTTGATTATAGTAAATAAAGCAAAAGGAATGGTTGTGCATCCATCTGCAGGACATAGAGATGGTACATTAGTAAATGCATTACTATTTCATAGTGAGTTATCTAGTATCAATGGGACTATTCGTCCAGGTATAGTACATAGAATAGATAAGGATACTTCAGGACTTTTAGTAGTTGCTAAAAATGATAAAACACACGTCAAATTATCAGAAATGATTGCAAATAAAGATGTAAAAAGGAAATATTATGCATTAGTGCATGGTAGTATAAAACATGATTATGGAACAATAGACGCCCCAATAGCTCGAAATCCAAAGGAACGTAAAGAAATGGCGATTATTGACGAAGGAAAACCATCTATAACACATTTTAAAGTAATAGAACGATTTGAGAAATATACTTTGATTGAATGTGAATTAGAGACAGGACGTACTCATCAAATAAGAGTACATATGAAATATATCAATCATCCATTAGTGGGAGATCCGGTGTATGGTCCAAGAAAAACGTTAAATGCAAATGGGCAGGCTCTACACTCAAAGAGTATCGAATTTAATCATCCTATTACAGGAAAACATGTATATTTTGAGACGCCAATTCCTCAATATATGCTAGATATTATGGCAAAACTAGACAAATAAAATAGTTAATTGAAAAAATTTTCATAAAATAGTTTATTTTTTCTAGGAAATATAGTATTATAGAATAAGTAAGTAGTTATTTAAGGAGGACAATAAACATGGTATTAGTGCCAGCAAAAGATATGCTTGTAAAAGCTAGAAAAGAAGGATATGCGGTAGGGCATTTCAACATTAATAACTTAGAATGGACAAAAGCTATTTTAGCAGCTTGTGAAGAAGCGAAAAGTCCAGTTATCTTAGGTGTAAGTGAAGGAGCAGCTAAATATATGACTGGGTTCAGAACAGTTGCAGCTATGGTAAAAGCTATGGTAGAAGAAATGAAAATTACAGTTCCTGTTGCATTACACTTAGATCACGGTTCATACGAAGGAACTAAAGCAGCGATTGAAGCTGGATTTAGTTCAGTAATGTTTGATGGATCTCATTATCCATTCGAAGAAAATATCGAAAAATCAAAAGAAATGATAGCTTTAGCTCACTCTAAAGGAATATCAATTGAGTGTGAAGTTGGATCAATCGGCGGAGAAGAAGATGGAGTTATCGGAAGTGGAGAATTAGCTGATCCTCAAGAATGTAAAACTATGGCTGAATTAGGAATTGATTTCCTTGCAGCTGGAATTGGTAACATTCATGGTAAATACCCAGAAAACTGGGCTGGATTAAGCTTTGAAACATTAGAAAACATCTCAAATGTAACTGGTGGAATTCCACTAGTATTACACGGTGGTTCTGGTATCCCAACTGAACAAATTCAAAAAGCTATTTCTCTAGGAGTTTCTAAAGTTAATGTTAATACTGAGTGTCAATTAGCATTTGCAGAAGCAACAAGAAAATATATTGAAGAAGGTGGAGATCTTAAACCTAAAGGATTCGACCCTCGTAAATTATTAAATCCTGGATTCGAAGCTATTAAAGCTATGGTTCATCAAAAAATTGATATCTTCGGTTCAAGAAACAAAGCATAATAACTACAGATTACTAAAAAAGGCTCGTGCTTTGCATGGGTCTTTTTATCTATATAATAAAAATAATTTATAACTAGGTTGAAATTATATATTGTAAATACAAAGGAGTATTCGCATGAAAGAAACTATAAATTATATAAAAAAATTAATAAGTATTGACTCACCTACAGGATTTACAAGAGAAATTAGTACATACTTAATTGAAGAGATAGAAAAACTAGGATATAAAGCAATACGTGGAAATAAAGGTGGAGTTAATGTCGTTGTAGAAGGGGAAAATGATAAAAAACATAGAATTGTTACTGCGCATGTTGATACGCTTGGTGCAATAGTTCGAGCAATTAAACCCGATGGACGCTTAAAAATAGCTCAAATAGGAGGTTATCCTTGGAATATGATTGAAGGGGAAAACTGTGAGGTGCATGTTGCTAGTAATAATAAAAAAATTAGTGGTACTATTTTAGTACATCAGACAAGTATTCATGTTTATCGAGATGCAGGAACAGTTGAAAGAACTCAAGATAATATGGAAATACGACTTGATGTGAAAGTAAATAGTGCAGAGGATGTACGTTCTTTAGGCATAGATGTAGGAGATTTTATTAGTTTTGATCCTAGGACGATTGTTACAGAGACAGGATTTATAAAAAGTCGTTTCTTAGATGATAAAGTAAGCGCAGCTATATTATTAGATCTTTTACGAAAATATAAAGATGAAAACATTACTCTTCCATATACAACTCATTTTATGTTTAGTGTTTTTGAAGAAGTAGGGCATGGTGCAAATTCTTCTCTTCCTAAAGAAGCTGTAGAATATTTAGCGGTAGATATGGGAGCAATGGGAGATGATCAACAAACAGATGAGTACACAGTCTCAATTTGTGTTAAAGATGCAAGTGGTCCATATAACTATGAGTTTCGTCAACACTTAACAAATTTGGCACGAGAAAAACAAATTCCTTTTAAGTTAGATATTTATCCATACTATGGAAGCGATGCTTCAGCAGCTATGCGAGCAGGCGCAGAAGTGAAACATGCTTTACTAGGAGCAGGCATAGAATCTAGCCACTCATATGAGAGAACGCATATCGATTCAGTAGAAGCAACGCAGAATTTAGTTGATGCATATTTACAAAGTGAATTAATAAGTTAAAAAGCAGACTATAAAGTCTGCTTTTTTTGATAAATTATTATTCATAAAAATTTTTTATACTAGAGTTTACTTCAATTTTTTTATTTGTAACGGGATGGTTAAAAATAACTTTTAGAGCTCCAAGATACATCTTTTCATATTTATGACCATCATTAGAATAAAGTTTATCTCCAATAATAGGATTTCCTTTATATGCTAAATGAACACGAATTTGATGAGTGCGACCTGTTTCTAGTGAAATGGTAGTAGCAAATTTATTCTGCTCTATTTTTTCGCAAGATAGTATATTTGTAATTGCATTTTTTCCTTTATTAGTAACTGCCATTTTATTTTTTTCACGGTTATCACGTCCAATATTAGTATTAATAGTTTGAACATGAATATTATTTTTTACAAGTGCTGTATAGAAGCGTTTTATGACACGATGTTCTAACATTTGGTCAAGTTTGGATTTTACAAATGGTGTTTTTGCAAAAATGACTAAACCACAAGTATCGGTATCAAGACGATGTATTGGTTCTAGATAAGGATAATCAGTAATTAAGTAATTAACTAATGTATTATTTTCATCTGTTATATCATTTGGATGAGTTTTAATTCCAAATGGTTTAGAAGCAATTAGTAAGTAATCATCTTCATATTCTTTTATAATGGATAGTGAATCATTTGCAATATAATTAGAAGTTCCAAGTTCTATGTTAATCTCTAAATTATCACCCTTATTGAGTTTTGATTGTAGGTCAGCACTTTGTCCATTGATAATTATGGTATTTGTATCATGATGAGAATGCATACGTATATTATGGATATTTTTTTTAGAAACTTTTAAAAAATTGCTAAGATAGGATTCAACATTAATATAAGATGATAAAATTTTAAAATTCATAGGTCTCCTTATGATTTATAATACTTAATAATATGATAAATACAATTATATAATATTTTTACTTTTGTATAAAGTAAAAAGCAAGATAAATAAGGATATTATAAAACCTCAAAAAGTTTAAAAATATTTAATTTAATCTTGATTTTAATTCAAAAGTATAGTATTATATACTTTGTGATTTAATATTACTAAACTTAAAGTTTAATTAAGTGTAACTTTAATTACAAAAAGTTAGATATAGGTAAACAAAAGTGACAATAAGTTTAATTATAATAAACTTTGAAACTAAAAATTTATTATGCCTAAATATAAATTAAAAGAAATAATGGAAAGGAGAAATATGTATTCAATAGGTGAAAGATTAAAACGATTAAGAATTCAAAAAAATCTTACTCAAGAAGAACTTGGTGAGAGAACAGATTTAAGTAAAGGATATATTTCACAAGTAGAACGTGATTTAGCATCACCATCTATGGAAACATTTTTTAATATTCTAGAAGTTTTGGGGTGTGCTCCAAAAGATTTTTTTGATAAAGAAAGTACAAGTCAAAAGGTATACTATTCATTGGAAGATCAAACTAGTTATGAAGAAACTGATGAAGGATATATACTGACATGGCTTGTTCCGGAATCTAATGAGAAAGAAATGGAATCTTTAATACTTAGATTAGAAGAACATAGCAATTATAAAACATTTAGCCCATCAGAATCAGAAACACTGTGTTATGTTTTAAAAGGTAAATGTAAATTAAAACTAGGTGATGAAGAGTATATTGCATCATCGAATGAAAGTTTTTATTTTTTAGCTACATCAGAGCATAGGTTGTCAAATCCTTTTGACGAAGTCTGTGAATTATTGATAGTAGCGACAAATTCGTATTTATAACAAAGAGAATGAAGGTTACTTAATTAAAGATTAAATAACATTCAAATCTCTTGCTTAATTTAATTATATTATTATATGTGAGGAGAATAAAATGGCAAATATTGTTGAGTTTAAAGATGTATCAATGTCATTTGGTAATAATAAAGTTTTAAAAAATATAGACTTAGAAATTGAAAAAGGTAAATTTTATACTTTACTTGGGCCTAGTGGTTGTGGTAAAAGTACTATTCTGAAATTGATTGGTGGATTTTTAAGTCCAACGTCTGGGGATGTTTTATTAGATGAAAAAGTGGTAAATGAATTACCAGCAAATAAACGTCAGGTTAATACAGTGTTTCAGGATTATGCATTGTTCCCACATATGAATGTTTTTGAAAATGTTGCCTTTGGTTTAAAAATCAAAAATGAAAAAAAGGAAATTATTAATAAAAAGGTAAAAAAAGCTTTAAAACAAGTAAACTTAACTGATTTTGAAAAACGTGATATTAGTGAGATGAGTGGTGGTCAAAAACAGCGTGTTGCTATAGCTCGAGCTATAGTTAATGAACCAGAGATTATCCTTCTTGATGAATCTTTGTCTGCTCTTGATTTAAAACTTCGTCAAGAGATGCAATATGAACTTCGTGAACTTCAACAGCAAACAGGAATTACTTTTATTTATGTTACGCACGATCAAGAAGAAGCTCTTGCAATGAGTGATTATATCTTTGTTATGAATGATGGGGAAATTGAACAAAGCGGAACACCACTTGATATTTATGATGAGCCAGTTAACCGCTTTGTTGCTGATTTTATTGGGGAATCTAATATAGTTAATGCGGTTATGCTTGATGACTATTTAGTAGAAATCTATGGAAAACAATATGAATGTGTTGATGCTGGACTTGATAAAAATAGACGGGTTGAAGTCGTTATTCGTCCAGAAGATTTAGAAATTACAACACCTGAAAAAGGTAAAATTAGTGTTGTTGTAGATACACAATTATTCCGTGGAGTACATTATGAGATTTGCTGTTTAGATGATCAATATAATGAGTGGATAGTACATTCTACAAAAGCGGCTAAACCAGGAGCAGCTATTGGTTTAAATTTTGATCCAGAGGCAATTCATATCATGGTTCCTGGGGAAACAGAGGAAGAGTTCGATGCTCGTTTAGAGTCATATGAAGAGGAGGAATAAAGATGTTTAATAAAAAAACAAGATCATTCTTTATGATTCCTTATGTACTGTGGATGTTGCTCTTTGTAGTATTTCCATTGTTACTAATTGTATATTATTCATTCCGTGATTTAGATGGTAATTTTACTTTTGAAAATTATAGAATATTCTTTAGTAGTACGTATGTAGTTATGACATTGTATAGTTTTTGGTATGCATTTTTGATAACTCTTATTTGTTTAGTTATTAGTTATCCACTTGCGTTTGTAATTAGTAAAAGCAAATATAAAGAAATAATATTACTACTGATAATATTACCAACATGGATTAATATTCTATTAAAAACATATGCATTTTTAGGATTATTTGGTGAATATGGTACTGTTAATAATGTTTTGGAGTATTTGGGAATTGGAACACAGAGTTTACTGTTTAACTCATTTAGTTTTGTGTTTGTTTCAAGTTATATATTTTTACCATTTATGTTATTACCTATCTATAACTCAGTTGTTGGTATAAATAAAAATTTAATTGAAGCGTCATATGACTTGGGGGCCAATTTTAAAACAACATTTAGAAAAATTATCTTACCTCTTAGCATCAATGGAGTTAAAACAGGTATTCAGGTAACGTTTATACCAGCACTTTCACTATTTATGATTACACGTTTAGTAGCTGGAAATAAAATTATTAACTTAGGAACAGCGATTGAAGAGCACTTTATTGTTACTCAAAATTGGGGATTAGGATCTACTATTGCAGTATTCTTAACAGTTGTTATGGGAATCATTATGATAGTTACAAATACAAAAGATAAAGTATCAATAGGAGGTAGAAAATAATGAAATTAGCATCAAAATTTTATTTAGTGGTTATTTTTGCTATTTTATATATACCGCTTATTTACTTAGGATATTACTCGTTTAATTCTGGAAAAACAATGATTGATTTTGAAGGATTTTCTTGGCAACATTATGTAGAGCTTTTTGAAAATTCTCGAATGCTAGTTATTGTTATCAATACAATAGTTGTTGCTTTATTATGTGGATTGTTTTCTGCAGTATTTGGAACTTTAGGAGCATTAGGTATATATTCATTAAAATCTAACAGGCAAAAAAATAGTTATCTAGTAGGGAATAATATTCTTATTGTTAGTCCGGATGTTATAATAGGATGTTCATTTCTATTAATGTTTACGTTTATCAGTAAACAATTTGGTATTGATAATATTCAAGGATTTTGGTCAGTACTCTTATCACATATTGCATTTAGTATTCCTATTGTAGTGCTTATGGTTCTTCCAAAGTTATATGAAATGCCAAAAAGTATTATTGATGCAGCAGTTGATCTTGGTGCAACATACCCGCAAGTTTTAAGCAAAATTGTTATCCCTTATATAACTCCAGGTATCTGGGCAGGTTTCTTTATGGGGCTTACTTATTCTCTTGATGATTTTGCAGTAACATTTTTTGTGACTGGTAATGGATTCCAAACATTGTCGGTAGAAATTTATTCAATGGCACGCCAAGGAATTAACCTGCAAATTAATGCACTATCAACAGTATTATCTATTTTTGTTATAGTGGCGGTACTAATATATTATGTAATTAATACAAGTAAATTGAAAAGGGAGGTAGAATAAGATGAAAAAATTATTGATGTCAGCCTTATCGATTTTAGTAATATGCCTGGGATTACTTTATAGCCGTAATTTTATTGATAGCTCAAATAGTGAAGATAAACAAACATTAACTATTTTCAACTGGGGGGAATATATTGATCCAGAGCTTATTAAAAAATTTGAACAAGAAACAGGAATTTCAGTAATATACGAAACGTTCGATTCTAATGAAGCATTACTTACAAAAGTTCAGTCCGGATCAACTCCTTATGATATAATAATTCCATCTGACTACATGATTAATAAAATGAGAAAGCTAAATTTAATCAAAAAATTAGATCATAGCAAGTTAGAAGGGCTTGATAATATTGATCCACAATTCTTAGATAAAGTTTTTGATCCTGGAAATGAATATTCAATTCCATATTTTTGGGGAACTTTAGGTATTTTATATAATAAAACAAAAGTACCTGAAGATTTAAAATTCGATAAATGGAATGATCTTTGGGATAGTCGTCTGCAAAATAATATTTTAGCTATAGATGGTGCTCGTGAAATGTTAGGACTTGCTCTTCAATCTGAGGGGAGATCTGTAAATGAAAAGAATGAAGTTAGTTTAAATTTAGCAGAAAAAAAATTAGAATTACTTCATCCTAATATTAAAGCTATAAATTCTGATGAGAAAAAAATGCTTATGATTAATAATGAAGCATGGGTATCGGTTGTTTTTTCAGGTGATGCCTCAGCAATTATGGAAGAAAACAAAGATATGGTCTATGCAATTCCGAAAGAAGGGACTAACTTATGGTTTGATAATATGGTTATTCCTAATACTGTGAAAAATGAAGAAGCAGCATATAAATTTATTAACTTTATGTTGCGACCAGAAAATGCAGCACAAAACTCAGAATACATAGGCTATGCGACTCCTAATAGAAAAGCTAAGGAGTTACTACCTGAGGAAACGATAAATGATAAACAGTTTTATCCTGATTTAGATAGTTTAGGTAAGGCGGAAGTTTACGAAGCATTAGAACCGAAACTTCATCAAATTTATAATGATTTGTTTTTAAAATTTAAAATTAATACTAGAAAATAATAAAAAAGAGATTACCTTAATAAAATGGTAATCTCTTTTTTATAGAAAAACTTTTGACGACAATTAAATTGATGTTGTATAATGAGATTGTATTATGAAGTTTAATAAAAAAGGGAGAAATATTTATGAAGACAAGTACTTTACTATTAATTACAATATTACCAATAGAATTAATGACATTGTTGTTATTTTTTTTACCTGAAAGATATCTTACTACTGGATTTATGATAGTGGCATTATATTTTGGAATAATTATGTTGGTTTTAGGAAAATATATAAAAAGAGGTGATAATGCACATTTAATTAGTGGTGTTGATATTAGTTATGAAGAGGCAAAATTACCAGAAAATATTGAAAAGTATTCTAAAGATAGTAAGATTGTAGGAAATATATGTTTAGGAGTAGGTAGTATATGTTTCCTTATAGTTATAGTATACTTTATTGTAATTAATATTTAGTAATAAGTATAGTGAATAATTTTTCACTATGCTTTTTTTACTATAAGTAATATATAAAATGTGGTATAATTATATAGTTAAGTTTATATAGGAGGATTGTATGTTTCAGGCTTTATATAGAAAATATCGACCACAAACATTTAAAGATATTGTAGGTCAAAATCATATAGTTTCAGTACTAAAAAATGCAATTGAAAAGAATCAAATTAGCCATGCATACTTGTTTTACGGTCCTAGAGGGACGGGTAAAACTTCGATTGCTAAAATATTTGCTAATGAAGTGAATAAAAATGAAGTCTATCAAAAAGAAAATGTAGATATAATAGAAATTGATGCTGCAAGTAACAATGGTGTTGATGAAGTTCGTGATATAAAAGAAGCAATCAAATTTTTACCAAGTGAAGGGAAGTATAAAGTTTATATAATTGATGAAGTTCATATGTTGACAACAGCGGCTTTTAATGCACTATTAAAAACATTAGAGGAACCACCAGCGCATGTTATTTTTATTTTGGCAACTACAGAGATTCATAAAATACCATCAACTATTCTTTCTCGTTGTCAACGATTTGAATTTAAAAACTTATCTCAACAACAACTTGTAGAAAGATTAAAATATATTTCGAAAACAGAAAATATAGATATTGAAGCTAAGGCGATAGAGAAAATTGCTACCCTTGCTAAAGGTGGTCTAAGGGATGCAATCAGTATATTAGATCAAGTATCAAATTATTCAGAAAAAATTACATTAAATAATATTTTAGAAGTAACATCGTCCATTGGAGAAAATGAGATATTAGAGTTTTATAAGAAACTTATTTTAGGAGATATAAATGGTTCTTTATTAATGTATAATAATTTTGTAGAACAGGCAAAGGATACAAAGTTATTGCTTAACGATTTAATAAATATTACTCGTGATGTTATAGTCTATAAAAACTTAAAAGATAGAGCATATACTGGTTATAACATTGAACAGCTTGATGATGCTATAGGAACTATATCATTTGATTACTTCTATGAAATTATAGAATACTTGTCTCAGACGGAGCAATATATTCGTTTTTCAACAGAGTATATGAGTTATATGCAAATTTGTATTGTGAAAATTTGTTCAAAAGAAAAAAATATACAACCAGAACGTCAAGAAGTATTTACAAGAGAAAGTTCGGTTTATAATACCCGAGTTCTTGAATTAGAAGAGAGAATTAAAATATTAGAAAATAAACTTGAGCAATTTAACTCTAATATTAAAACTGATAAAACTAGCGAATCAAAATTAATAAGTCAAGGTCATATTAAAAACGAAAATGATAGTAAAAATATAACTTGGGATAATGATACTAAAGAAAATATTAAAGATGTAGTAATAAAAGATAAAAATAGAATTTTAGATTTATTATCTACTTCTAATGATACTTTTACTAATTATGCAGCAGGTGTTTTTAATAAGATAATAAGAGAAAGTTTAGGTGCTAACAATAGTGAAGTTACAGCTATGAGAGAGTTATTCAAAACTTGTACTTTAGTCGCCTCATCAAAAGTGGGAGGATTATTAATCTCTACTGAAGCAGAAAGTATGATAAAAATGACACCAAACTCGAAATATAAACAATATTTAGAGACGTTATTTGCACGTTATATAGGGGTAGAATATAAGATATACGTACTTCAAGAACATCAGTATAAACTATTATTACAGGAAATAGAAGATATTGAAGATGCAGTTGAAGAAAAATTGTTAACTGAGGAGATATCAGAAGAATCAAGACTAGAACAACTTTTCAAAGATATAATAATTGAGAATTGATAGCAAGTTAACTAAAGAAGTTACTATAGTTGCTATAAAAACAAGATATAAAATAAAGTATATAAATTATTTTAGTAAAAAATTTTTCATACAATCATAGTAAAAGATTTAAACATTATGACTAGGATGGAAATTATTGACAATAAACATAAATTTAAATAGAATTATATTATAAAGATACTAGGAGGATAATAAAATGCGTGGAATGGGAAATATGCAGCAAATGATGAAAAAAATGCAAAAAATGCAAAAAGATATGATGGCTGCACAAGAAAGTCTTAAAGATCAAACTGTAGAAGGAACTGTATCTGGTGGTATGGTAACTGCGGTGGCTAACGGAGATGGAAAAATTTTAGATATTAAAATTAAAGAAGAAGTAGTCGATCCAGATGATATCGAAATGTTACAAGATATGGTCTTAACAGCAGTAAATGATGCGTTAGAAAAATCAAATAAACTTAAAGAAGATACAATGGGAAGATTTACTAACGGACTAAATATTCCAGGTTTGTAAGATGAACTATCCTAAACCAATTTTAGATTTAATAGATAGTTATTCACTACTACCAGGTATTGGCAGAAAAACTGCAGTTCGTCTTGCTTTTCATACATTAAAAATGCACGATGATGACATTAAAAATTTTGCAGATTCTCTACAAGGTTTAAAAGAAAAACTTACTAACTGCGAAATTTGTCATCGTCTTAGTGAAACACATGTTTGTGATATTTGCTCTGATAATAGTAGAGATAAGTCTACTATATGTGTGGTAGCCAATGATAATGACCTAGTTGCTATGGAGAATATGCAACAATATAGAGGACTTTATCATGTTTTAGATGGTCTTATATCGCCTATGGATGGTATCGGGCCGATGGATATAAATATCAAATCATTATTTGAAAGAGCACAAGATACGACAGTTAAAGAAATAATTTTGGCAACAAATTCTTCGCCAGAAGGAGAAGGAACAGCAAGTTTTATTTCAAGATATTTAAAAAATACAAATATAAAAGTTACCAGAATTGCTCAAGGTATTTCATTTGGAAGTGATATTGAGTATGTAGATGAAGTTACACTATCGCGAGCGATATCGGGTAGAATAGAATTATAATTTAGGAGGGCATTAATATGTCACAACAATCAGTAAACGCTATTAAGGTATTAGGTGTTGATGCTATAAACAAAGCAAAATCAGGGCATCCTGGGGTTGTTATGGGAGCTGCGCCAATGGCTTATTCATTATTTGCTAAACACCTTAGAGTAAATCCTAAAAAAACAGATTGGATAAATAGAGATAGGTTTGTTCTTTCTGCAGGTCATGGTTCGATGCTGCTTTATTCTTTATTACATTTATCAGGATTTGAGGATGTATCTTTAGAAGAAGTTAAAAACTTTAGACAATGGGGTTCTAAAACTCCTGGGCACCCAGAATTTGGACATACAAAAGGTGTTGATGCAACTACTGGACCATTAGGGCAAGGAATTTCTACAGCAGTAGGAATGGCTCTTGCGGAAAGATTTTTAGCGGCTAAATATAATAAAGAAGGATATGAATTATTCGATCACTATACTTATGTAATTTGTGGTGATGGAGATATTATGGAAGGTGTTGCTTCTGAAGCGGCAAGTTTTGCAGCAGTACAAAAACTAAATAAACTTGTAGTTCTTTACGATTCGAATGATATTTGTTTAGATGGTGAAACAAAAGATGCTTTTAGTGAAAATGTTCGTGCTAGATATGATGCATATGGTTGGAATACTATATTAGTAGAAGATGGGGCTAATGTTGAAGCGGTAAATGTTGCTATAGAAAAAGCTAAACAATCAGATAAACCCACATTAATTGAAGTTAAAACAATTATTGGAGCAGGGTCTCCAAATAAACAAGGAACTAATGGTGTACACGGTGCACCGTTAGGAGAAGAAGAAACAGCTTTATTCAGAAAAGAAATTGGTTGGAATTATGAACCATTTGAAATACCAGAAGAAGTATATGCAGACTTTAAAGTTAATGTTGCAGATCGTGGGGAAACTGCGAATAATGAATGGGAAAAATTATATAATGAATATAAAGAAAAATTCCCAGAGTTAGCTGCTGAATTAGAAGAAGTACTATCAAGAGAAGATATTAAACATCTTTCTAAAGAAAGCTTCAGTTTCAAAAATGTCGGAGAAGCTCAAGCTACTCGTAATTCATCTCAAGATGCAATTAACAGTATTGCTAAAGTTTTACCAACATTCTTTGGAGGTTCAGCAGACCTTTCTCACTCTAACATGACATTCATTAAAGGTGACGGTCTTCAAGATGATGCTCATCGTACTGAACGTAATATCCAATTTGGAGTTCGTGAATTTGCAATGGCGACAGTGCTTAACGGAATGATGTTACATGGCGGAGTGCGTGTATTTGGAGGAACATTCTTTGTATTTTCTGACTACTTAAAAGCTGCATTAAGATTATCAGCATTACAAAACTTGCCTGTAACATATGTATTTACACACGATAGTATTGCTGTTGGTGAAGATGGTCCAACACACGAACCAATAGAACATCTTGCATCATTACGTACTATACCAAACACTTATGTATTCAGACCAGCAGATGCTACAGAAACTCAAGCAGCTTGGTATTTAGCACAAAATGTTAACGATAAACCAACATCGATAGTGCTTACACGTCAAAATTTACCAGTTTTAGAAAATTCATCATTTGAAAAAGTAGCTAAAGGTGCTTATGTTGTTTATGAAACTTCAAGTGATTTTGATACAATTTTAATCGCAACTGGTTCAGAAGTTGCATTGGCGATAAGTGTTGCTCAAGAATTAGAAAGAGAAGGCATGAAAGTTCGTGTTGTTAGTATGCCTTCTATTGAATTATTTGAAGAACAAACTAGCGAATATAAGGAAGCTTTGTTACCACGTAGTATACGTCGTCGTGTGTCACTAGAAATGGGTAATACTGCTCTTTGGTACAAATATGTGGGGCTTGATGGTTTAGCAATTGGTATTAATAAGTTTGGAGCGTCAGCACCAGCAAATAAAGTTATTGAAGAATATGGATTTAGTGTTGAAAAAGTAGTAGCGAGAATAAAAAATGAGCTATAAAGAAATACAACCTGGTGATATAATTAAAGTTAAAATAACAGCAGTTAAACCGTATGGTGCATTTTTTGAAACACGAGACCGTCAAGTAGGTTTGATACATATTTCAGAGATAACAAATTGCTTTATTTTTGATATAGGAAGTTACATTAAACAAGATGAAGTATTAGAAGTAAAGGTATTATCGATAAAAGATAATAAAATAAATGCGACTCTTAACTTTAATCATAAAAAGACAACTAAGAAAGAAATTAACAGCTTAGATACATTGAATTTCGAATATGGTTTTGATACTTTAAAACAAAATATGAAACTTTGGCAAAAGAAAGCGTTGTTAGAAATGAAAAATTCTAAGTAAAATCTATTGACATTTATTTTAGAACTGTATATAATGTATCTAAATAATAAATGAAGTTTAGGAATTAGAAGTTAGTAATATTATATTTAGAGAGAGTCTAGTGGTGAAAAAGATTCATAATATAACTTTTATGCTACCTATATAGTGCTTCATCGGCAGTTAAGCCGTTATAAAAACTAATGAGGAGCATGGCTCAAATTAGGGTGGTAACACGATTATAGTCGTCCCTTGTGTAATATATTTACACAAGGGATTTTTTTAATTGAAAGGAGAAAAAAATGAAACAATTAACATCAACACAAATAAGAAGAATGTATTTGGATTTCTTTGTAGAAAAAGGTCATAAGATTGAGCCTAGTGCTTCGTTAGTGCCAGTAGATGATCCATCTTTATTATGGATTAACTCGGGGGTAGCAACATTAAAAAAATATTTTGACGGACGTGAAATTCCAGAAAATCCTAGAATTACTAACTCACAAAAATCAATTCGTACAAATGATATAGAAAATGTTGGTAAGACTGCGCGTCACCATACATTTTTTGAAATGTTAGGAAATTTCTCTATTGGTGATTATTTTAAACCAGAAGCTATTGCATGGGCATGGGAATTTTTAACTTCTGAAAAATGGCTAGCTTTAGAAAAAGAAAAATTATCAGTAACTATTCACCCAGAAGATACAGAAGCATATGATATTTGGAAAAATGTCATCGGGCTTCCGGAAGACAGAATTATTCGTATTGAAGGAAACTTTTGGGATATAGGAGAAGGACCATCAGGACCAAATACTGAAATTTTCTATGATCGCGGGCCAGAAGCTGATACTTGGTCTCCAAAAGAAGAAATGTATCCTGGTGGAGAAAATGATCGTTATCTTGAAGTTTGGAACGTTGTATTTAGTCAATATAATCATAATGCAGATGGAACATATACAGAACTTCCTGCAAAAAATATAGATACAGGAATGGGACTTGAGCGTATAGTTTCAGTTCTTCAAGATGTGCCTACTAACTTTGATACAGATTTATTTATTCCAATTATTCGAGAAATTGAAAAATTATCTGGAGCAAAATACGGTGTTAGCAAAGAACAAGATGTAGCGTTTAAAGTTATCGCAGACCATATACGAACAGTAGCATTTGCAATTGCAGACGGAGCTCTTCCATCAAATGAAGGTCGTGGTTATATACTTCGTCGTTTATTACGTCGTGCAGTACGATTTGCAAAAATTTTAGGGTTAAACAGTTCATTTATGTATAAACTTGTAGATATTGTAGCAGAAATTATGATTGACTACTATCCAAATGTTAAAGAAAGTGTAAGCTTTGTTAAAGATGTGATTCTTAAAGAAGAGGACAGATTCCATGAAACACTTCATGAAGGAGAAGCAATCTTAACTAATATTGCGAACGAAGTAAAAGATACAACAAAAGTTATCTCTGGAGAAGATGCATTCAAACTGTATGATACATTTGGATTCCCAATTGAATTGACAGAAGAGTATGCTGAAGAATTGGGGTTAACAGTTGATATTGATGGTTTCAATGAAGAAATGGAAAAACAAAAAGAACGTGCTCGTGCATCTCGTCATGATGATTCATCAATGCAAGTTCAGTCAGATTTATACAATAGAATTATAGGAGACAGCGAATTTGTTGGTTATACACAATTAATAGAAAAATCATCAAAACTACTTGCAATTGTAGATAAAGAGGATAATCTATTAGATAAGTATACAGGAACAGATGTAGTGAAAGTTGTCTTTGAAAGAACACCATTTTATGCTGAAAGCGGTGGGCAAGTAGCGGACCGCGGAGAGATTATAGCACTAGGCTTCAAAGGAGAAGTTTTAGATGTTAAAAAACTTCCTGATAAACGCCATATTCACTTTGTAAAAGTCGTTGAAGGAGAACTTTTTGTAGGAAATGAATATGAACTTGTAGTTAATAGAAATTATAGATTAAATATTGAGAAAAATCATACTGCAACTCACTTATTAAACGAGGCTCTTCGTCAACAAGTAGGAACGCATATTAAACAAGCAGGTTCATTAGTAACTGATGATAAGTTGCGTTTTGATATTACACACTTTGCACCACTAACTAAAGAAGAAATCGAAAAAGTGGAACAAGAAGTTAATCAACAAATTTGGAATTCGTTAGAAATTAAAACAGAAGAAATGCCTATAGCTGAAGCTAGAAAACTTGGTGCTCAAGCATTATTTGGTGAAAAATACGGTGATGTAGTACGTGTTGTTTCTATAGGAGATTATTCTATAGAATTATGCGGTGGAACACACAATGCAAATAGTAGTGAGGTTGGAATTTTCAAAATTATATCAGAATCAGGAGTAGCAGCAGGAGTTCGTCGTATTGAAGCTTTAACAGGGAAAGCTGCTTATGAATATTTAAGAAAACAAGAAGAAACTCTGCGTTCTGTAGAAAAATTAACAAAAGCAAATTCAGCTAATGTTATTGAAAAAGTTTCTAGTTTACAAGTAGAAATTAAAAAATTAACTAAAGAAAAAGAAATTCTTCAACAAAAAATTGCTAATGCTGAATTAAACAACTTAGTTAATGATATTAAAGAGATAAATGGTGTTAATGTTTTAACAAGTGTTGTTGAATCAGAAAACATGAATCACTTAAAACAACTTGTAGATAATGCTAAATCAAAACTAGAAAATTATGTTATTGCTTTTGCATCTATTAATGAAGATAAAGTTAATTTTGTTGTAGCAGTTGATAAAGCTATCACAGATAAATATAATGCAGGAAAACTTGTTAATGTGCTTGCAACAGTGTGTGATGGTCGTGGTGGAGGACGACCTGACATGGCTCAAGCGGGTGCTAAAAATAAAGACAACATAAACAAAGCATTTGAAGAATTACTATCTAATATTTAATCGATATTATGATAAAATTTAAAAGGAGTAAGATAATAAATTTACGTTGTCTTACTCCCTTTTTTTCGTTGAATATGGTATAATAATAGGGATATAATCATTTTATGTTAAACAGAGAGTTTTATATAAAATAAACTTAGGAGGAATAAGGAAATGGAAAATAAAAAATTAGGAAAAGTAGAAATAAATCCAAGTGCATTAAGTGTTAT
>ERZ773073.211-NODE-211-length-34110-cov-8.497607_pt1 | contig 34110 bp, 29 predicted proteins | sample MGYA00580616_ERZ773073 | MGnify/ENA primary metagenome ERZ773073 (study PRJEB29015, sample SAMEA2737960) | human oral metagenome | biome: human oral; feature: human-associated habitat; material: dental | place: China | collected 2131 ...
GGTGGGCTGTCCTCGCATCTGGCTTCTCGCCCTGCGACCCCCTTACGGACTCCTTGCGGTGGATTGGCTACCACAGCTACTTCGAGGGGTTTAATCAGCACTCCCGAACGTTCGTTTCATCACCGATAGCTAAGTGCTGATATTCTCCTAAAAAGGAGTACCTCCCCCCAGTCTTCGCCCAGACCAAGGAGAGGTATTTGAGATTTCCTTTTGCCAACGTTAGATGGCTTCCTACCAAAGGGCGATTTGGTACAACAAAGGTACAATAAGTTTTCTTGATATGCAAGCTAAGATAGAATTCTATCCCGAAATAGGAGAGCGCTTCAAAGAGGCGTATGAATACCTCCGAAGTAAGGCGTTAGTGCATAAGCAGAGAGACCTTGCCAGCCTAATCGGCTCTCACGAGGGGAGCATCTCGCGTATGTTCCGTGGGGATGATAGGTATATAACAAGCTCTATGGTTCATCGCATCAGTTCGGCTTCTGGCATCAAGTTCAGCGAAGACTACATTCTCCGAGGCGAAGGCTCGCTCCTCAAAGAAGGAGAGCAGGACGAAGCCCCGCAGAAGCCCTACAGAGCGCCCCAGGAAGTGGAGAGCGTAGCGCAGGGCTCACGCACCATACAGACGCTCCCCATAATCCCCATAGAAGCGCAGGCGGGCATCGGCAAGGGCTTCCTATACGACAAAGACCCATCACAAGACCCAGATGACGTGTACGATGCGTTCGACACTATGGAGGTCGTGCTGGAGCGTGCCGTGTCCGACCGCTATAAGCTGTTCCGAGTGAAAGGGGATAGTATGGACGACGACAGCAAGCGCTCCGTCTGTGACGGGGACATAGTCCTCTGCCGTGAGGTGTACCCAGAAGATTGGCAGTACGGGCTGATCAACACGAAGTACCCGAACGTGGTAGTCGTGATAGAAGAGGAGGGTATCCTGCTCAAGCAACTCACAAAGCACGTCAAGAGGAACGACACTATCCACCTGCACTCCCTCAACAGCAAGTACGAGGACTTCGCAGTAAACCTCAAGGACGTGCGTGCGTTCTTCTACGTAGAGCGCATCATCGACCGCAGTATGTCGCAATGGTAACCACTAACAACTAAAAACAGAATACAATGAAGAAACTACTACTACCGTCTATGCTCCTGCTATCGCTCTCGTCCTGTGTCAAATCACCGATGAGCAAAGTTGAGGATGCAGTCCGTGAAGAGCTGAGAAGGACGCTACACGACTTTAGCAGCTACGAACCTGTTGAGTGGGGAAAGTTAGACACGATCTACGTTTCGGAGATGGATGTCGTTAGTGGCGCTGTCTCTGAGCCTGAGATAATGGAGATAACCGTGGACCATACATTCCGTGCAAAGTCTGGAGCTGGTGTTACACGTATTGCGACGTGGAAGTTTCACCTTACCCCAGACTTATCCTCAGTATGGAAGGCTGACGACCCTTTAGATGAGATGCTTGAAGAGTCAAGAAGGAAGCAGGATAGCATTGAAGCGCAGTCCAGATACTACGAATAAGCCATCAACCACTACAACACTATGGAAACAACCTCTACCCAATCAAGCCCCTACCAAGTCCTCCGCACGTGGGGCATCGTCTTTTCTGTAGGGCTTACGCTCGTATGCCTCATAGCCTTCATCTGTACGTGTATGGCTGAGATACCCGTATTTGGCTCTGACGGCTTCATCTCGGGTACACGCAAGGGATTCAACCCCGTGAGCCTCGTTTACCTCTTCTCCAGCATCCCCTCGCTCGCCTTCGGTAGCCTCTTCTCTGCCGTGGCTCGTATCGGGGACGACCTACGGGCGGTAAGAGCCTCACAGGGGAGCAATAGCGAGCCTACAACGGACGCAACGCCCTCAGATGGCACAACTGCCCACACGGACGGAAATACGCCCGCAAAAATGGACGATAACGGCACCATCCTCCTCGTCATTGCTGGGGCGATAACAATCCTCTGCGTGGTGTTCATCGCTGTGTCTGGCGTGTTAAAATAGCCCCATCCCCTGACCTCTCCCCTTACACTGCCTATGTAAAATCCTTACTATCAATAGGTTTCAACTGACTCATAATCAGGGAGTCCTTGGTTCAAGCCCAAGTGGGACCACACGGTATAAGTTAGTAAAATACAGCGGGTTCGAAGCTCTTTCGTAGGGCGGATAGCCCGCTGATTTTCATTTCTAAAGTACACGAAAGTCCCCCCGAAAAGCTCGTTTGCTTACACCATAGCTTACACCAAGCATTTTAATAACTATAGTTATGAGTTCAGAATTTACCATTGGTCAAATAGTCCTGAATGGGATACTACAGCATGAAGGTATTACTATAAGTGCCCTAGGAGTTCAGCTAGGGCTGGAGCGTTCACAGGTCTTGTATGATATCAATAGCGGGAAGACGCAGGGCATTTCTATCAAGATGGCAAATCGAATCAAGGCAATTTTCCCTCACTATAATCGAAGCTGGCTTCTCTCAGGGGAGGGAGATATGTTGGTTGATAATAGCTGTATAACTCCATTGAGAGAAGCATATAATTACCTACGATTCTGTGGTGTAGTCCATTCCCAAATGGATATAGCAGAAGCATTGAAAAAGGATAAGTCTGCTGTGTCAAAGGCTATCAGCGGAACTCCACGATTCTTAACAAGGGGCTTTGTCTCCTCCTTTAATGCCGCTTTCGGAGGGATATTTAATGAGGCATATTTGCTAAGAGGAGAAGGAACTTTGTTGAATGATCCTGAGTCAAGTGTTTCTGAGAGGGAGTTGAGAGATGCCTGTGAAGAGGAACCGAGTACCTTGGGATCGCGCACTCTTCTACAACTTCCAATCATCCCTGCTATGATGGAAGCCGGCATCGGGAGAGGTATCCTCTACGGTAGGGAAGATGTGCGGGATTCAGAAGATGTATATGCTGCTTATGCTTCAATGCCCGTATTCCTTGATCGGGAGACCTCTCATCGCTATCAGCTATTCTGTGTGCGTGACGATAGTATGACGGATGGTACACGCGACTCACTCTGTATCGGTGATATCCTGCTTTGTCGTGAGGTCTTCCGCGAAGATTGGACGCACGGTCTGATTGGTCGCTATCCGAATGTGGTGGTAGTCACAGAGGAGGGTATCCTGCTTAGACGGCTTACTAAGCATGATAGGAAGCAGGAAACGATCTCCTTGCATTCTCTCAATGGCGGGGATGAAGATCGCATCATAGCGCTTCAGGATGTCAAGGCTTTCTTCTATGTAGAGCGCCTTATTGAGCGGCACCTGTCGACGTGGTAGTTGTAACTCCCTGCCGACTTATAAGGATGGAGATACTATATATTATATCAGGTAGAGCGGGCTAAGTCGATGCATAATCGCTTGGCTCGCTTTGCCTATATGAGGGCCTCTGCATCGACCTCTGTATCGGTGTGCGTGCGTTACGTCTGATATAATAATGCTAACTTTGTGGCTTCTTAATAAGCAAACCGTAGAGTTAAGTAACATCCGTCAATGAGAGAAATAGTACTCAAGGGGCTTACCTTCGTGCCCTATATTGATGCCAAGACCATAGGCCAGGCAGTCAAGAAGCTCGGGGAACGCCTGAAAGCTGACTTTAAAGATCGTGACCCGCTCTTTGTCTGCATCATGAATGGCTCATTCATGTTTGCCTCCGAGCTCATGTACGCTATCGACGAAGACTTCGAGGTTGCCTTTGCTCGCTATAGCAGCTATCAGGGGACCAAGAGTACTTTTGAGCTCAAGGAAGTGATGCCTGTGACGCAGTCCCTCGAGGGGCGTGTCGTCGTCATCGTCGAGGACCTCATCGACACGGGCTTCACTATGTACAATCTGCAGAAGCACTTCTATAGCCTGGGCGCTAAGGAAGTCCACATCGCTGCGATGCTCTCCAAGCCCGAGGCCTTGAAGTGTGACGTCCACACCGACTACGTAGCGATGGAGATCGAGAATAAGTTCATCCTCGGTCATGGGCTTGACTACGATGACTACGGTCGCATGTTCAGAGATATTTATCAACTAAAAGACTAATCATACTTTAGAGACAACGATGCTTAATTTAGTGATCTTCGGAGCACCAGGCTCTGGCAAGGGAACACAGAGTGAAGTCCTTATCGAACAGTTCGGGTTCGATCACATTTCCACCGGCGACCTCCTGCGCGCAGAGATCAAGCAGGGTAGTGAGCTGGGGAAGTCTGCCAAGAGCTATATCGACGCCGGTCAGCTTGTCCCCGACAGCCTGATCATCGGCATGATCGAGAAGGTACTCCAGGAGCGCCAGCCCAAGAAGGGGCTTATCCTCGACGGGTTCCCCCGCACTGTAGCTCAGGCCGAAGCGCTGGATGCGCTCTACGCCAAGCATGGGACTGCTGTACATGCTGTCCTGGATCTTCAGGTCGCCGAAGACGAACTCATCCAGCGCCTGCTGAAGCGCGGTGAAGAGAGCGGCCGTAGCGATGACAACCTCGAGACCATCCAGAAGCGCCTCGGTGTCTATCACGCTCAGACGGCTCCTATCGCTGAGCACTACGCTAAGAAGGGAGTGCACCACGCCATCGAAGGTAGCGGCGCTATCGCTGATATCACGGCACGCATCGCTAAGGTTGTCAACGCCTTGAACTAAGGACAAGACCCGAGCATGTAGCCCAGCCTCATTGGTTGGAGGACAAGGCATAGTGCCTGGAGCGTGGCGCTTCTCACCCACGGGTGAATCGGCTGACCAGACTTCAGACACGTGCCTTTCCTTATTTTTGTACCACATTAATCCTAGAAGACGAGAGCCACTATGGCAGAATCAAACTTTGTAGACTACGTCAAGATCTACTGTCGCTCAGGTAAGGGCGGCCGAGGCTCTACGCACTTCCGTAGAGAGAAGTACATCCCCAAGGGCGGCCCTGACGGCGGGGATGGTGGTCGTGGTGGTGACATCTATATCCGCGCCAATGAGAACTATTGGACCCTCCTCCACCTGCGCTATCAGCGCCACGTCATCGCGACAAGCGGGGGCGGTGGTGGTAGAAACCGCTCCACGGGCTGTGATGGTGAGGACCAGATCATCGAGGTACCCGTAGGTACCGCCGTCTATGATGCCCTCACGGGGGAATTCATCATGGACCTCAACCGCCACGGGCAGCAGGAGCTTCTCGTCAAGGGCGGTCGTGGCGGTAAGGGGAATACCTTCTTCAAAACGCCTACCAATCAAGCTCCACGCTATGCTCAGCCAGGTGAACCTGCTCAAGAGCGCACCGTCATCCTCCAGCTCAAGATGCTCGCTGATGTCGGCCTTGTTGGCCTTCCTAACGCAGGGAAGTCCACGCTCCTCTCTGTCATCACTGCTGCTAAGCCGAAGATCGCGAACTATCCCTTCACGACGCTGGAGCCTAACCTCGGTATGGTGCGCTATCGTGATGACCGCTCCTTCGTCATGGCGGATATCCCTGGTATCATCGAGGGTGCTGCAGAAGGGCGTGGCTTAGGCTTGCGCTTCCTTCGTCACATTGAGCGCAACGCTCTGCTCCTCTTCATGATCCCAGCCGATACGGAGAATATCGCCGCCGAGTATCGTCTCCTCCTCAGTGAGCTGGTCAAGTACAATGCTGAGCTCACCGAGAAGCGCAAGGTCCTCTGCATCACCAAGTGTGACTTGATCGATGAGGAGATCCAGGGCTGGATCGTTGATGAGCTACACAAGGAGCTGCCTGCAGAGCTTCCTATCTGCTTCATCTCCGCTGCTGCTCACGAAGGACTCACCGAGCTGAAGGACCTCCTGTGGCAGGAACTTAATCGTGAGACGAAGCACCGCACCGAGTCCATCATCCAGCAGTCTATCGACGTCACAAGCCTTGTCTTTGAGGATGATGACGATCTCCCCAGCTTCGATGAAGAAGACGAAGACTTTGAAGAAGAATGGGATGACGAAGATGGTGACCTGGAGTTCGATTGGGACGATGTCGAGATCGAAGCCGATGAGGCTATCGAGGAATAGCTAGCCGTCGCCGATAACTAATCATACGTCAATAGGGGCGTCTCTGGGAATGCACCCAGAGGCGCCCTCTTGCATTTTCGGATATTTATACTACTTTTGCACTGGGTAAGTCCTATACGACCAGCTCCCTTTGACTCCCCCAGGGCTTGATCGCAGCAAGGGTATTAGGTTGTAGCGGTGCGATATAGATCGCTTACCCACCTGCCTCTTTAGCTCAGTTGGCCAGAGCACGTGATTTGTAATCTCGGGGTCGTTGGTTCGAATCCGACAAGAGGCTCAAAGATAGAAAAGGGGATGTGCCAATCGACACATCCCCTTTTCTATTGCCTTTTAATATGAGATGACGATATCTCGGTCCGCATAGAATTAATCCGCCTATGACAAGCAAGCATTACATACTATTATTAAGTGGCTGCCTACTCCTCAGTGCAAGTGCCGAGGCCTCGGTAGACAAGCTCCTTCCTCGCCCTCAGCACCTGGAGATGCACGCAGGGAAGTGCAGTACGATCCGTCTTAAGCCCGAGGGGCTGTATCTACAGGACGAGCTGAAGGAAATACTCCAGCGGAACGGCTGTGCCATCGATTCGCGTAGCCCCATCGTGGTGCGCACCTCGATCGTGCCCTCGCTTCCCAAGGTTTATTTCAATAAGGAGGAAGCCTATCGCCTTCGCATCGGAGCAGATGGTATCTACGTAGATGCACTCGAGCGTATCGGCTTGTATCGCGGCTTGCAGACCTTAGAGCAGCTCCTCATTTCGGCTGAGAAGAAGGGTGAGCTGGAGGCATGCGATATCATCGACTGGCCTTCCTTCCGCATGCGAGGCCTTATGCACGATCTAGGCCGCGCTTTTATTCCTATGGAAGAGCTGAAGAAGCAGGTACGTCTCTTGGCACAATACAAGGTCAATACGCTACACCTGCACCTCACCGAGCATCAAGCCTGGAGACTGCAGAGTAAGCGCTATCCTCAGCTGATGGAGGCACGCCATACGACGCGTATGCCAGGGAAGTTCTACACCCTCTCGGAGCTACAGGATCTGGCGCGCCTGTGCAAGGAGCTACGTATCACACTCATCCCCGAGATCGATATGCCGGGTCACAGCTCCGCTTTCTCGCGAGCCATGGGCTTCGATATGCAGACGCCCGAGGGCAAGCGCATCGTCAAGGACATCCTCACAGAGCTGGCCGAGAGTCTTGATGTGCCTTACATCCACTTGGGTACGGATGAGACGGACTTCAAGGATAAGCTCTTCGTCCCCGAGATGGTCGAGCATGTTCGTTCGCTTGGAAAGAAGGCTATCGCGTGGAATCCCGGCTGGCCCTTCAAGAGTAAGGAAGTCGACCTCCTCCACCTATGGAGCTCAAAGGGACGTATCGTGTACGGCACGCCCGCTATCGATAGTCGCTACCATTACCTCAATCACTACGACCTCTTCGCCGATATCCAGATGCTCTATAGCAGCAAGATCCTCGGCGTCACGGCGAGCAATACGAACGTGATGGGGGCGATACTCGCCGTATGGAACGACCGCTATGTGGAGTCTCCTCGCACTATCATGCAGGAGAATGCCGTCTACCCCAATATGCTTGCTCTGGCCGAGCGCGCTTGGCTTGGGGGCGGTGCGGGATACTTCAACGCTCCGACCGCAGCGCTTTCTCCCGAAGCGAGCCCCGAGACGCGAGAGGCTTTTGTGGACTTCGAGCGCAGACTCCTGTGGCATAAGGATCGCGTCTTCGCTAGCGAGCCCTTCCCCTACGTGGCGCAGAGCCATGCCCAGTGGTATATCAGCCCCGTCTATCCCAACGGTGGTGACCTGGCTGCCTCGTACCTACCCGAAGAGCAGTACCTCAAGCAGATGAAGGCGCACCAGTATGCACCGCCTACCGAGGTGGGTGGAGAAGCCTATCCCTACCAGCGTACCAGCGGTGGCTCGGGAGTCTATCTCCGTCACGTGTGGGGGGATATTTGCTACGGCCTCGTCCCCAATGCATCGGAGAATAGCACCGTCTACGCTACGGCTTGGGTGCACAGCGATGCCGCCACGACGGCAGGCCTGATCTTCGAGACGCAGAATTATAGCCGTTCGGAGGCGGACGTAGCTCCCCAGCAAGGCACGTGGGACTATAAGGGCAGCCGTCTGTGGGTCAATGGAGAAGCTATCGCGCCTCCCCGCTGGCAGAATGCTGTCGGGCAGCGCAACATTGATCTTCCCCTTGCCAACGAGAACGCAGCTTCGCGCCCACCCCTGCAGATCCAGCTGCAGAAGGGCTGGAATCAAATCCTGATTAAGCTACCGATTGGGCGCTTCACGCTCTCCGAGATTCGGCTGAATAAGTGGATGTTCGCTGCGGCGATCACCACGCCCGACGGCGGCAAGGCTTTGCCGAACCTACAATACGCCAAGCCCAGCCTCAAGTAGGCGCTTCGGCTTCGGCTCATTTAGTACAAGAGGGTGCAAGGGAAGGATACTTCCTTTGCACCCTCTTTTCTTTTGATAATCAAGAGGATGAGATCTCCGTATATATGGCTGGAAACTTCCGTATATGCGGCGGGAAATTTCTGTATATACGAAAATAAATTTCCGCATATGCGAAAAAATATTTCTGCATATACGGAAATTTATCGCTGTGCGCACAGCGTTTTTTCGCCATACTTTCATAGGAAGAAGGCGAGGGATTGAGCGCCTTAGCGAGGGACGAAAAGCGAGAGAAGGGCCTTCCACCTCTTCTCCCCCAGCGAGGCTACACGGGGAGCGTCCAGTGCGTGCGCAGGATGGGCAGCGCTTCGGAGAGCTCTTGCATCGAGTCGAAGACGAGATGTGCGCCTTCGTCAGCAAGAGCGCTGTCGGGGAGCAAGCCCGTATTCACCGCGATGGTGAAGATGCCCGCAGCGACGGCAGCCCGCACACCCATGGGGGCGTTCTCCACGACGAAGGCCTCGGCAGCGCTTACTCCAGCCTTCTCCAAGCCCATCAGGTAGGGCTCGGGGTCGGGCTTGCCACGGCGCACATCCTTGCCCGTGACCATGAGATCTTCGGAGAATACCTTGGGGAAGGCTTCATCCAGCCGACCTAAGAGCGAAGCTTGCGAAGAGCCTGTGACGACGAGACGCTCTACGTCGGAGAGCTCGGCGAGTACCAGCTCGACACCAGGGAGTGTCTTGCCCGAATTGTACTCGTTGAAGAGCTGTGTCTTGCGCTCATATAGCCACTTCGTCTCCTCAGGGGAGGCGTCGCGGCCGAGAGTACGCTGGTAGAGTAGCTTGATCGTGTAGCCACCCGTCTGGCCTTCGAACCAATAGACGTCCTCTTCGTTCATCTGCAGACCTACCTCGTGAGCGGCTTGCACCCACGAACGGCAGTGCGCGGGCATCGAATCGAAGAGCACGCCATCCATGTCGAAGAGCGCAGCGGAGAGAGTAGGGAAGGGCGCGCTGAGGCCTTGCTCGACGCGGTAGGTGCGGAGTGCCTTGAGTACTCCTTCGGTGCGTGCAGCCTTATTCTCTGTCACGTACTTCACCTCCTTCCTGAGCTGGTCTGCCCTTATGCCCTAAGAGCTTATCGACGACGAGGGCTATGGCGCCATCGCCGGTAACATTACATGCGGTGCCGAAGCTATCCATTGTGATATAAAGTGAGATCATCAGTGCCTGCTCCTCGACCGTAAAGCCTAAGATGGACTGGAGGATGGCCAGCGCCGCCATGATCGCGCCACCAGGCACGCCAGGAGCTGCTACCATCGTCACCCCAAGCAGGAGGATGAAGTGTGTGAATATACCTAAGTCATATGTCCCGCCACGCATCAGGATAAGAGCAAGAGCGCAGGAGACGATCTTCAGCGTACTGCCCGAGAGGTGGATCGTCGCGCAGAGAGGTATGGTGAAGGAAGCCACCCCGTCGCTGACGCCATTCTTCTTCGCTTGGGCAAGTGTCACGGGGATTGTCGCTGCCGACGAAGCCGTACCCAGCGCCGTGAAGTAAGCGGGAAGCATATTGATGAGCAGACGGATCGGATTCTTCCCCTGCACCAGCCCCGCGATAGTGAACTGCAGGAGCAGCAGGAAGATGTGGAGCACGAAGATCACCCCGATGATCTTGATGAAGACCACCAGTACCCCGACGACCTTGCCACTGCTCGCCATTTCCATGAATATCCCGAAGATATAGAGTGGGAGGAGCGGGATGATGACCTTCTCGATGACGCCCGAGACGATATCCTTGACATCGATGATCACGTTCTTGAGCGCCGTAGACTCCAGATGTGCCACGCCAAGGCCAAGGACGAAGGCCAAGATAAGCGCCGTCATGACGCCCATCACGGGAGGCATTGCGATGGTGAAGTAGGGCGTAAGAGCTTCGGGACCCGCTTGTAGCTGGTCTACTTGCCCCGCATCGATGAGCTGCGGGAAGATGGCATTCCCCGTGAAGTAAGCCAGATAGCCTGAGAAGACTGTAGAGCCATAAGCGATAGCTACGGTCAGCAGGAGCATCTTCCCCGCACTATGGCCGATGCCCCCGATAGCTTCGGCTACGAGAGCAACGATGATAAGCGGGATGGCGAAGTCGAGGAACTGCGAGAAGATCGCATTGAAGGTCAGGAAGAGTCGCGTCACCCCATCAGGCACGATGAGCCCGAGGCCGATACCCAAGGCGATCGCTATGATGATGCGGGGGAGCAAACTGAGGCGTAGAGCTTTCATTCGCTGAAAAGAGATAAGGGTTAGTGTAGTTAGTTAGCTTATAGTGAAAGACCCTACTAAGATAAGCGATAAAGCAATACGACTGGCATACATCCTCTCGTAGGGGAGGGGGTACACCAGTCGTCTTGTCTTAGGAGGTCATGATCACTCCGTGTGTAGTGTTACTGTCTATTCTGTCGCTTGCGCTCGGTCTCATCAAGGATGATCTTACGCATACGCATCGAGACGGGCGTCACCTCGACATATTCGTCGGGGCGGATATACTCCAGCGCGTCCTCAAGGCTGAAGACTATGGGAGGAGCCAATGATACCTTATCATCGCTACCCGAAGCACGCATATTCGTCAGCTTCTTGCTCTTGCAGACATTGACGGCGAGGTCACCTTCCTTCGTGTGCTCACCGACGACCTGACCGGCGTAGACCTCTTCCTGTGGAGCGATGAAGAAGCGACCACGGCTCTGGAGGTTGTTGAGGGCGTAGGCGTAGGCCGTCCCCGTCTCAAGAGCAATGATCGAGCCGTTGTTGCGACGCTCGATGTCGCCCTTCCATGGCTGATACTCGAGGAAGCGGTGCGCAAGGACGGCTTCACCAGCCGAAGCGGTGAGGACGTAGTTATTGAGCCCGATGATACCGCGTGAGGGGATGTGGAACTCGAGGAACGTACGGTCACCCTTCGTCTCCATCATTGTCATCTCACCCTTACGGCGTGTGACGACGTCGATGATCTTGCTCGCAGATTCCTCGGGGAGGTTCACCGTGAGAAGCTCTATGGGCTCGTGGGGTACGCCGTCGATCTCATGGATGATGACCTGAGGCTGACCGACCTGGAGCTCGTAGCCTTCGCGACGCATGGTCTCGATGAGGACAGAAAGGTGGAGGACGCCACGGCCGTAGACGATCCAGCTATCTGCGGTCTCCGCAGGCTCGATGCGCAGGGCGAGATTCTTATCCAGCTCCTTCATCAGGCGATCGTGGATGTGGCGGGAGGTGACGAACTTCCCTTCGCGCCCATAGAAGGGCGAGTTGTTGATGGTGAAGAGCATGCTCATCGTGGGCTCATCGACAGCGATGGTCTCGAGCGCTTCGGGCGTAGCTACGTCCGTGAGCGTCTCACCGATCTCAAAGCCTTCGATGCCGACCAGCGCACAGATGTCACCCGAGGAGACGCTATCTACCTTCGTTCGGCCAAGACCTTCGAAGATGTTGACCTCCTTGATACGCATCTTTGCGATCGAGCCGTCACGCTTGCAGAGAGCTACTTCCTGCCCTTCTCTGAAGGTACCACGGTGTACGCGACCTACGGCGATACGGCCGACATAGGAAGAGTAGTCCAGCGAGGTGATAAGCATCTGCGCTGGACCTTCGATCTGCGTGGGAGCGGGGATTTGCTCGAGGATGGTATCCAGTAGGGTGGTGATATCTTCGGTAGGCTGCTTGTAGTCCTTGCTCATCCAGCCCTGCTTAGCCGAGCCATAGATGGTCTCGAAGTCTAGCTGCTCTTCGCTGGCGTTGAGGCTAAACATCAGGTCGAAGACCATATCCTGTACCTCTTCGGGGCGGCAGTTTGGCTTGTCGACCTTGTTGATGACTACGATGGGCTTCAGTCCCATCTCGATGGCCTTCTGCAGTACGAAGCGTGTCTGAGGCATAGGGCCTTCGAAGGCATCGACGAGAAGCAGGCAGCCGTCAGCGAGGTTGAGCACGCGCTCTACTTCGCCGCCGAAGTCGGCGTGACCTGGGGTATCGATGATGTTGATCTTGACGTCCTTATAGCGGATGCTGACATTCTTGGAGAGGATGGTGATCCCACGCTCACGCTCGAGGTCATTGTTATCGAGGTACGTATCTACTTCGGCAGCCTTATCATCTCTGAAGAGCTTACCGGCTAAAAGCATCTTATCTACCAGCGTCGTCTTACCATGGTCGACGTGAGCGATAATCGCTATGTTGCGAATGTCTTGCATCTGTTTCTTATAAGTTCATCTATTACGGGCACAAAGGTAGTCAATAATGCGCACTTATGGGGGGATTTTCGCTTCTCGGCGCATAGTTTTTTGCGGGTGAAGCACTCATCTCTTCTTACGAATGACCATACTTTCTCTCCCAGTAAATCGGCTATAGACATTGCTCTGCAAAGTGACTTCGTGTTGTGGTTAGGAGGTGATAGTATTGAGGGAGCTTTGCGACCAGTACTGCTCAGCGAATGGACCAGTAGTGGTCACATATACGAACCAGTACTGCTTCGCGCTTCAACCAGTACTGGTCACTTCGCTGACCAGTACTACTTCGATTTTCCTTTTTGAAAGGAGGTGACTAACACGCACTACAATAGGTAGATAAAATGGAATAAGGCTGACTCCCCGAAATCGGAAGTCAGCCTTATTCCATGATGTAGGAGATGACGGTCTCTATAGGAGGGGGGCAAAGAGGCGCATGAAAGATTCTGCAAAGCGGACCATTCGGCCACGTTGCTCCCACTCCTCGTAGGTCAGGAGGTGGCAGGAGGTCTTGTCTTGGTCGAAGAGCGTACGCAGACGCTTAGCTGTCCCCGAGTCGTAGATGATCCCTGAGATCTCGAAGTTGTGCTCCAGGCTACGGAAGTCCATGTTGGCTGAGCCGATAGTCGCTATCTGATCGTCAACGAGAAGAAGCTTAGAGTGGAGGAAGCCATCGGTGTATTGGTAGATCTTTACCCCTGCCTCGAGGAGCTGTGTGAGGTAAGAGTTGGCAGCGAAGGTCGTCAGGCGCGAGTCCGTCTTGAGAGGGAGCATCAGCTCGACCTTCACACCCGCAAGAGCTGCCGTGATAAGAGCATTATTGAGATTTTCTGTCGGGAGGAAGTAGGGCGTCTGGATGCAGATGCTATGGCTGGCTCGCGAGATCATGTAGATGATCGCTTGCTCGATAGTGCGCCAGTGGCTAATAGGGCCACCTTGGACGAACTGTACCGAAGGTGAATACTCGTTCGGCTCAGTCGCAGGATCAAAGTAGCGGTCTACGTTGATGACCTTGCGTGAGACGGCGTACCAGTCAATGAGGAAGGAGCTTTGGAGACCGGCTACGGCTACCCCTGTGATGCGGAAGTGGGTATCACGCCAGCGACCGAGCTCAGAGCCCGTAAGGTAGCGCTGGGCGAAGTTCATCCCGCCGACATAGCCGATGGAGCCGTCGATGACGACGATCTTGCGGTGATTACGATAGTTCACCGTGGTAGAGAGGAGTGGGAAGGCTACACGCATGAAGGCGTAGACCTGGATCCCCGCACGATGTAGGCGCTTCCAGTAGTAGGAGGGGACGTTGTATGAGCCGAGGTGGTCGTAGATGATGCGGATGGTGACGCCTTCTTCGGCTTTACGAAGGAGGATGTCCGTCAGGCGGTCGAGTACGTCGTCTGCCCCGAAGATATAGGCTTGCAGGTGGATGTATTCCTCGGCTTGCTCTAAGTCGGCGAAGAGAGCTTCGTACATATCTGCTCCCCAGGCATAGATGTCGAGGGACTGGAGCTGCAGGAGAGGGCTGTCGGAGTTGCGCTCGACGAGCTCGATGAGTCGCTGGTGCTCTTCTGTGGCTTGTCGCTTCTTCAGCAGATGCTTAGGGAGGGAGAGTCGCTTCGGCTTGAGCATGAGTCTCCGATAGAAGCGGCGGTTGATGCTATTCAGACGCTTCTGGTCTTGGCCGAAGACGATATATACCATGATCCCAAAGACGGGGATGAGCCCGACGATGAGGATCCATGCAGAGGCCTTAAGCGGATTGCGGTTCTCACTGAGTACCGTCCCGATGACCCCTAATACCGTCAGTGTGTAGGCAATGATAAGCCAAGAGGAGAGCTCCATAGCGAGGTGTGGAGTTAGTTGGTGACGAGGAGCTTGTCCTGTCGAGAGAGTCGCTGTACGCGGTAGCTGCGTAGGGGGCTTCGTGCTGGGCCTGAGAGTGGGCGACCCGTCCCAGAGAGCAGGTCGAAGTGGCTCTCGCACTTGGGACAGCGTAGCTCAAGCCCCGAGAGCTGGAGTTGAGTCCATGGTGCTGGCTCGACGGGACAGGCCAAGTCAAAGGCGTAGAAATCTTCGCGATCTATGGCATGGACGATGGCCAGACCTGCGAGACCTGCACGCATCGATGCGATGGTAGAGTGTGGGATGAGGGCTATTCCCCCAGGGGAGAGTAGCGTGCGATACTCTGAGAGTTGCAGTGGTACCTCATAGTATACCGAAGTCTTGGGGAGCGGTGTCTCGGTGGTGGAGGTACAGGAAAAAAAGAGTAGCCCCACACAGAGCGATAGCAGGTACTTGCTCATATCGGTGGGGCTACGAGGGAACTAGTAGTTATAAGGGATCATAGTGAGCATCTCCGCGAGCTTCTCTACCCCGTCATTGAGCTTGCTCCCAATCATCTTGCGCATAAAGAAATTGAGGTCAGCACGGAGGGTGAGGCGTAGACGCGTATCCCCTGGAGCAGGCTCGAGGAGCTGGATCCAGAGGGTCAGGTCGATGGGAGACTGCTCGGTCGCCAGCTTGATCGTACCCTCGGGCTCTCGCTCGATGATACGGAGCACGAGACGCCCAGCCCCAGGGACGACGAAGGCGCAGCTATCACTATCGATAGGCTCGATGGTGATCTTCTCACGCGCTTCTTCAGGGAGACGGTCTTGGATATTAGCCAGGCCACTCAGGTCTGAGAGTCGCTGGTATACTCGGGTACGAGGTGCGGCGATAGCCTTGATAGAACTTACGTAGTCGGACATGAATTAGTCGGATGATGAGATAATGGTGTGGGGCTTACTTCTTGCCAGTCCAAGCGGCAGGATCCTTACGCCACTCCTTGAGGAGGGCTTCGTCGTCAGCCGAGATGTAGCCCGTAGCGAGTGCTTGGCGGATGACCGCGTCATAGCAACTGAGAGTTACGAGGCGGACGTCAGCCTCAGCGAAGGCCTGCTCTGCCTGAGGGAAGCCATGCGTGTAGACTGCGACCATACCGAGGACAGAGCATCCTGCACGACGAATAGCATCCACAGCCTTTAGGCTACTACCACCAGTGGAGATGAGGTCTTCGACGACGAGGACACGGCTTCCTGCGGGTAGCTCGCCTTCGATCTGATTACCCATACCGTGGTCCTTAGCTACGGGGCGGATGTAGACGAAGGGGAGACCCAGCAGGTCGGCAACGAGAGCACCCTGAGCGATAGCCCCAGTAGCAACCCCAGCGACGACGTCGGGAGCATCGAACTCTCGGCGGATAGCTTCGGCAAGCTCCGTCTTGATCAGCGTGCGTACCTCAGGATAGGAGAGGGTGACGCGGTTGTCACAGTAGATGGGAGACTTCCAGCCAGAGGCCCAGGTGAAGGGAGAGTCGGGCTGAAGCTTTACGGCCTTTACCTGAAGGAGAGCTTCGGCGATACGTTCTTGGGTGGTGATAGCACTCATGGGGATTGTTCTTTTATAGGAGTGAGTTAGATCTGTAGGAGGAAGGGATCGGCATCAGCCCAGACGGGAAACTTCTGCCGAAGGTCCTGGAGGGGGACGTAGTCGAGTGTCGCTGTGATGGCAGCCTCTACTCCTTCTTCAGCCTCGACGAGAGCCTTGCCACGTGGGTCAATGATGACAGAGTCGCCCGAATAGACGAGGTGGTTAGGATCTTCGCCTACACGGTTGACGCCGATGACGTAGCTGAGATTCTCCATAGCACGGGCACGAAGGAGGGTACGGAAGACCTCACGACGCGGGCGTGGCCAGTTGGCTACAGCGATGATGAGGTCATATTCGTTCGACACATTGCGGCACCACACGGGGAAGCGCAGGTCGTAGCAGATGATGGGGAGGATGTGCCAGCCCTTGAATGTGAAGATGGAGCGGCTAGTGGCAGAGCTGACGAATTTCTTCTCCCCTCCAGGAGCGAAGAGATGACGCTTTGCCTGAAGCTGTACCTTCCCATCGGGCTCAATGAGGAAGAAGAGATTATGTATGACTCCCTTGACCTCACTGAGGTAGCTCCCAGCGAGAGCGACATTGTACTCGTGAGAGAGTCGGAGGAGGGTCTGGTAGACTTCGCCTTGCTCTCGGTCTGCAAGCTTCGCTGCTTCGCTTGAGAAGCCCGTAGTAATCGTCTCGGGGAAGATGATGAGATCGCTCGTCGCAGCATGATCTCGGATAAGGCTCTCGATGAGCTGGAGGTTAGCCGAGACATCATTCCAGTGGATACTGCACTGTACTGCGCTGACTCGTAGGGGAACGGGGAAGCTACTTGCCATAAGACTTAGGGAGTGAATTGCTCGGGATACTTTGCCTGGGACTTATCGTATCGGCTGCGTATCGTTGCCAGATCTTGCTCTATATCGCCTGTGGGATAGAAGACCTCGAATATACCGAGCTCCTTCTTACCGTAGTCAATGACGGCGAGCTCGATGGGAAGGCCTGCTGCAACGGCGATATGGTAGAAGCCACTCTTCCACTTCTCTCCTCGAGAGCGTGTACCCTCGGGGGTGATAGCAAGGTGAATCTGTCCCTTCTGTCGGAGCTGCTCTTGCAGACGCTCCACGGTCTGGGTGCGCTCCTTGCGATTGACAGGAATACCACCTAAGGCTCGGAAGATAGGGCCTAAGGGGAAGAAGAACCAGTCGCTCTTCATCAGGAAGCCGGAGTCGAAGCCAGCGGCCCAAGAATAGAGAAGCCCGAGGGGAAAGTCGTAGTTGCTGGTATGTGGAGCGACACAGATGATGCTCCCTTCAGGCTGCTTGCCAGGGTGGGGGATAACCTTCCATCCAAAGAGACGAAGCAAGCTCTGAGCTATTTTCTTACGCAATTGTATAGGGATACTATGGGATGAAGTCGAGCGCTATAGACCTTCGACGAAGTCGTCCAGGCGCTCTGAGAAGCTCGTGAGGTTCGTGATGACGTAGTGACGAAGGTCTCTGTAGTAGGCCTTCACGAGCTGAGGATTATGCTTGCCACTGGGGTGGGTGACGCGGCGGAGACTGTCGTCGGTGAAGACCATGATGTCGTCCATCAGGTCTTCGATCTCAGCCTGCATCGCTTCGCTCCCAGAGACGGCACGGATGATAAGAGCCTCGTCGAAGAGGCGCATGACCTCTGCGATGATCTCTTTCTTAAGGGTTCTTTGACTTGCCATAATGGTAGAGTATGTGAGGAGAGATACTCCTCATATAGGGCAAAGATATGGATTATGGGCTTAGCTTACTCCCTTCTCCTGCTCGCTTTTCTCTGTGAGCTTAGGATTGAAGGTCGGCAGCTGAATATGCAGGACCACCGCAAGCACTCGGAAGATGAATACCGAGATGGCGGATATGAACTGCACCCACTCGATGGGTAGGCTTGAGTAGCGCCCCATGAGGACATAAATGATCGAGCCAAGGACGCAGGCCGAGGCATAGAAATCTGTGCGGAAGATCAGGGGCGTTTCGTTGATCAGTACGTCGCGCAGAAGCCCTCCGAAAGAGCCGGTGACTGTACCCATGATGACAGCAACCCACCAGGGGAAGCCTGCGGCATAGGACTTAGCGACACCTACGACTACGAAGAGCCCGAGGCCGATGGCGTCAAAGACGAAGAGGGAGTGATTGAGGCGGACGACTTGGCGTCGGAAGATGATCGTGAAGATAAGCCCGAGGGCCGTGATGATCAGATAGGATGGCTGGACAAGCCAGAACGGCTTGATGTCTAAGAGAATGTCACGTATCGTACCACCTCCGACAGCAGTCACGAAGCCCACAACGTAGGCTCCGAACCAGTCTAGCCCCTTCCCCGCTGCGAGACGGATACCACTGATGGCAAAGGCCAGTGTGCCGAGGTAATCACACCAATTGACAAAGTCATTGACATCAACAAGATGAGCAAACTTCATAGCCCGTGATCTCCTTGCTTGTTAGTAGGACTCTGCATCAGAGGGGAAGCTACGCTCCTTGACTGCGGTGATATAAGCCCCTGCTGCCTGCTTGATTTCCTCACCAAGTGCAGCGAAGCGACGGAGGAACTTCGGCGTGAAGCGGTCTTCCATACCGAGCATGTCCTGTGAGACGAGGACTTGCCCATCGACACCGCTACCAGCCCCGATACCGATGACGGGTATCTGCAGGGACTGAGCTACACGTGCCGCAACAGAGGCGGGGACCTTCTCAAGTACTACAGCGCAGCAACCAGCACGCTCCAGCCCGAGAGCTTCTTCGAAGAGCTTGTCTGCGGCTGCTCCTTCTTTGCCTTGAAGTCCATAGCCTCCGAGCTGATGTACAGATTGAGGCGTGAGACCAAGGTGACCAACGACGGGAATACCTGCCGCTGTGAACTGACTGATTGTACTGAATAGGTGCGTACCTCCCTCAAGCTTGACTGCATCTGCACCCGTCTCCTTCATGATGCGGATAGCCGAAGCGAGAGCGGTCTCAGGACTGATCTGATAGCTCCCGAAGGGCATGTCTACGACGACAAAGGCACGCTGCACACCACGGACTACACAGGCACCGTGGTAGATCATCTGATCGAGAGTAATAGGTAGGGTCGTGGTATGGCCTGCCATCACATTGGCAGCAGAGTCTCCGACGAGGAGGATATCTATGCCAGCAGCGTCGAGGAGACGTGCCATCGTATAGTCGTATGCCGTGAGCATCGAGATGGGCTCACCCTGAGCCTTCATAGCTGCCAGACGGAGGGTCGTCACCTTCTTCGTCACGGCCTGGTGTTGAGACACTTCTTTACTAAATTATAAATTGGGGGTAAGCCACCACCCTAATCCCAGCGAAGGGATAGGGTGGTGGCCTCTGTGATTATACTTCTGTGGATATAGAGAGTCAGATAGTAGCACTATGTACTACTCCCATTCGATGGTGCTGGGTGGCTTGGAGGAGATGTCGTAGACGACACGGTTTACCCCACGCACCTTGTTGATGATCTCATTGGAGACCTTAGAGAGGAACTCATAGGGGAGGTGTGCCCAGTCTGCGCTCATCGCATCCGTGCTGGTCACAGCGCGTAGTGCGATGGTGTACTCATAGGTACGCTCATCACCCATGACACCGACAGAGCGGATGGGGAGGAGGATCGCACCAGCCTGCCATACATTGTCGTATAGCCCCCACTCGCGCATCATCGACATATAGATGTCGTCAGCATTCTGGAGGATCTCGATCTTCTCAGCCGTGATCTCGCCGAGGATACGGATACCTAAGCCGGGGCCAGGGAAGGGCTGGCGCTTGATGAGGTGAGGCTGCATACCCATCTCAAGACCTACGCGACGCACCTCATCCTTGAAGAGGAGGCGAAGTGGCTCAACAAGACGGAGCTTCATGCGCTCGGGGAGCCCACCGACATTGTGATGGCTCTTGATGACCGTACCTGTGATGCTGAGGGACTCGATGACGTCGGGATAAATCGTCCCTTGACCAAGCCACTTAATGTCCTTGAGCTTGTGAGCTTCTTCGTCGAAGACCTCGATGAAGCCACGGCCGATGATCTTACGCTTCTCTTCGGGATCAGTGACACCTTGGAGAGCTGAGAGGAACTTATCTCGTGCGTTGACGCCGATGACATTGAGGCCTAAGTGCTCATAGTCACGCAGGACATTATCGTATTCGTTCTTACGCAGGAGCCCATGGTCGACGAAGATACACGTGAGGTTCTTACCGATAGCCTTGTGAAGGAGAACTGCCGTGACAGAGGAGTCAACCCCGCCAGAGAGAGCCAAGATGACCTTGTCATCACCCAGCTGAGCACGAAGCTCTGCCACAGTACTCTCGACGAAGGAGGCTGGAGACCAGTTGCCGCGGATACCCGTTACCTTGAGGAAGTTATCAAGGATCTTGAGACCTTCTTCAGAGTGGAATGCTTCGGGATGGAACTGAACCCCCCACGTACGCTCGCCATCAATACGGAAGGCTGCTGCCTCTACGTCCTCGGTGCTGGCGATGATACGGAAGCCCTTAGGGAGCGTGGTGATGGTGTCACCGTGGGACATCCAGACGATACCGCCAGGGGTGATACCCTCGAGGAGCTTATCATTCTCGTGACGTAGCGTGAGGTGCGCACGACCATACTCACGGCTATCGCAGGGCTCTACCTTACCACCAGCTTGGTGAACGAGGCTCTGTGCTCCATAGCAAATACCGAGTATGGGGAGACGCCCACGCAGGGCGGATAGGTCGGTGCGGAAGGCTGCTTCGTCGTAGACCGAGTAGGGACTTCCTGAGAGGATGATCCCTACGATGCCCGTAAGATCTTCGGGTACCTTATTGTAGGGTACGATCTCGCAATAGGTGTTCAGTTCGCGGAGTCTACGGCCTATGAGCTGTGTTGTCTGCGAGCCAAAGTCGAGGATGAGTATCTTCTCCTGCATAGTTACTGATGGCTTTCTTATTTATAAGTGGTAAGACCAATTCGTGACAAAGATACGAATTGTAGGAGACTCAGCTGATAGTGCTCGTATACTCGCTGTTTTATCTTCTGAGACCATTGCGCAAGGCCATCTCTTCACAGCTTGCACTTTTCTCCTTCGAGCTTCTCAGCCTAAAGACTTCGATTTTCGAAGGGAGAAGGTACGAGTAATGAAGAGGTGGTCTTGCACAATGGTTTCATAGCAGGTATATGGGTGCGTGGGTAGAGCTATATAGGATGGCAAAGAAAGCTATATAGCTTTGTGAAGCGACCTCTATTAGGTTGTTGCTCAGCGTAGGGATAAAAGTTGTGGACGAGTAGCAGATAAGTTTGGACTACGTACGTAGCTCTAATATCTACGTACGTGGATATTTGGATTTACGTGCCTGGCCTTTAAGACTACGTGCATAGACAGAGGAAAAGCACTATGTGAAGGCGCTTTTTCCTTCAAGAGAAGGACACTTTTCCCTCCGCTGGATAAGAAGAATACTCGCGATAAGGCGAAGGATTTTCCGATCTCTTCGGAGAGCTATATTGGGATGCTGGTCGTGCGATGCCTTAGCACTGAAAAGAGACATTCCCATAGGATGCCGAAGTCGGAATTCTATGGGAATGTCTTGTCTGAAGGATAGGACTAAGGCTGTCTATCCAAGCGATAGCTACCATCAGCCTGCGGTACAGCGCGGACGAGCCACTTGTGTCGCTCCCCTCCGCCATCGGAGTAGCTGACCTCGAAGACTCCAGAGGCGGAGCTGGGGCGTACTCTTAGGCTACTACACCAGCTGGGGTCAAAGTCTACATTATCAACGAGAGTGTCGAAGAATCCACTCTCGACCTCGCCCACCGAAGCCAAGTCCTCATAATATTGCTGTATGGTGGCCTTAGTGCAGTAGCGGTCACGCAGAGCCTTGAGTTCTGCTTCGAGCTCGGGCTTCATCGCAAGATACTGAGAGATGTAGCACTCGTAGAAGGAGCGAATGAAGTTGATCGGGCTCGTCATATCTACGCTTTTAGTCACTGCAAAGGGATTGCTGCGGAGCTTATCCCCGTACTCGGCGTGATGCCACTCGGGGGTGATGAAGTCAATGAGATACTTATCCCCAGACTTCTGCAGGTGGAGAGGAATGGCACGATAGCCCTCTCCACTGCCAAAGCTTACCTGATACCAGTCTTGCCCGAGAGCACGTACTTGCAGGCTTCCTTCGCTACCAGAAGCAAGGTCTTGAGCGCGGATAAATGGATCCGAGTCGGTGAGTGCTCTTACGCGCTCCAGCTTAGCCTTAGCCTCTGGTGTGGCATTAGCTAAGATGAGCGAATCCATCTGAGCAGGCTCATACATGCGGTCAAAGGAGCGAATGTACTCGGTGTAGAAGCGCTTGAGCATAGCTTCGGGGCTCTCGGTACGCTGCTTCTGGGCTGTGGTGGTTTGCTTTTGTTTGGTGCGCTTTTGTGCGCGGCTTGTGGTGGGAGTAGCGAGCCCTAAAAAGATGAGCAGGCTCCATGTGAGTAATGACTTAGACATAGTGATGTGGTAATATGGTTGGATGGAGGGGAGAAACAAAGCCCTCTCATAGTGACAACGTATAGGCTGCTACGCGCTGTATGCCTTGTCTTTACCTATAGCCTGCCAGGGACAGAGTATTGCCTCGAGGAGGTCAATCAGAATGAAGAGCCCGACACCCATGAGACTCAGCAGGGCTATCCCAGCGTACATGTCGAGGTAGTCGATGCGCATCCAGGCATCTGATATATAGTAGCCAAGCCCCTCTGTCGTGCCGTATGTCTCGGTGACAAAGAGTACGGAGATAGCTGTGCCGATAGCTATACGTAGTGCTGATAGTGCTGCGGGGAGGACTGCGGGGAGGAGGAGGTGACGAAGGAGCCCCCAAGTGCTCGCACCGAGCGAGCGCGTTACAGCGAAGTGCTCCTCGGGAATCGCAAGCAGGGCATCTCGCATTGATACGGCTAGCTGGAAGAGTATGATTAGTACGATCATCACCACCTTCGTTGCTTCGCCAAGGCCACCAAGGAGCATGACTACGGGGAGGAGTGCTAGCTTAGGTATGGGGTAGGTGAAGTAGATGAAGGTTGATAGGGTGCGCCCCACTCGGGGATAGAGAATCATCGAGAGGGAGAGGATGGCAGAGAGTACGGTCGCGATGAGGATGCCCCAGCCGATGCGCTGCAGGCTTGTCAAGGTGTGAGCAAGAAGGTCAGACCCATTGAGGTGAGCCATATGGGCATAGACCGCCCATGGCGCAGGTAAGACTTCGCTACGGATAAGTAGGTAGCCTGCCAGCCAGAGCGCGTGCAAGATGGTGGCTCCAAGTAGGAGCTGCAGGAGGTGACGGCTAAAGGACTTCATCTAAGTGGCGTAGTTCTTCCTCCAGCGTACTTGCGGTAGCTCCTCGGTAGTCAGTGAGGAGGGTTCCTGGCTTCCCTCCGATGAGTAGGGTGCGCTCCGATAACGCCGTTGCCTCTACGGGGCTATGGGTGACGCAAAGGGTGGGGGTAGGATAGCGCTGCCACAGCTCGAGGAAGAGCTGACGAGAGCGACTTGCCGTCGCTACATCGAGGGCTGAGAATGCTTCGTCGAGAAGAAGCAGGTCCGGCTTCATGATGAAGGCACGAGCAAGGGCTACACGCTGGCACTGCCCTCCACTTAGTTCGCTGGGGTAGCGGTCTAAGAGATCGGTGAGCGATAGAGTCGTGAGAATCTCCTCCTGCAGGTCGGATGAGACGATACGCTTGCCGAGTGCAGCAGGCAGGTGGATGCTCTCTCTTACTGTCTTCCAGGGGAAGAGCCCGTATTGCTGAGGGACGAGTGCGATCTGATGGGTACGGGGGCTGAGTGGTACACCCGAGAGTTGTAGCGTTCCCTTGCTCGGGCGGATAATCCCCGCTAAGGTGTGTAAGAGGCTGGATTTCCCGCTTCCCGATGGCCCGATGATCGTCACGATCTCTTTCCCCAAACTGAAGCTCACATCCCTGAGCGCAATCGTCTCTTCACGGCGCTTGCTATAGCGTACGCTTAGGTCGGAGACGTATAGTAGAGGCTCGGACATAGGGGGGGATGTGATAGAGGAGTGGTGAGCTACTCCGCGATGATTGGGCGGATCAGCCCTTCTGCCGTGTAGCTCTCAGGTACGAGCTTTTTAGCCTTCATCCAGCTAAGGATGGGCTGGAGATCTTCAGCCTTAGGTGCGGTGACCTCAGCATAGGTGGGGAGGGGAATCTGCGAGGCAAGATCCTTGGATACACCGAGGAGCTGCTCTACGGCGGCAGACCAGTCCTTTCGGGGATGCTGGGCCATGTAGGCGACGGCCTTGTTGTACCCCTCGATGAAAGCCTTCACTGCGGCTGACTTCTTCGTGAGTGCTTCGTCTTGGAAGAGAAGCCCCGTGATGCCAACAGTGAGTCCATTAGGTACGTCAATAGCTACCAGCCCCTTGGATGCTCCGATCGTAGCGAATGGCTCTGGGAGAATAGCGGCATCCAGCTCACCCGAGCTGAGCATCTCTAAGCGAATGGGGATCTTCTGCACCTCTACATGTGTGTAGGGAAGTGGCTTCCCCTTGGTATCCACGAGGGCACGCTCGGTGGCATAATCGATGAGGGTATTGGAGGATAGACCGATGTGCTTGTCACGCAGGTCGGCGATCTCGTCGAGCTCCTTATTGCGGCCGAAGACCAGACGGAAGCTCCCTTGACAAGCGATGGGAAGAGATATCTTCAGCCCCTTAGAGTGAAGGAGCATGGCTCCCATATAGTCCGTGACTGAGGCATCTACGGAGCCTGTTTGCAGCGCTGCATCGCGCTCCATAGGGGAGGCAAAGCGCACGATCTCTATGGGATGAGTGAAGAAGCCCTGCTGCTCAGCTACTGCTATCGGTAGGTAGTCGATAGAGGGCATCACCCCGATACATAGGTGAGTGCTATCTGTGGGGTTGCTCTTCCCCTTTTGTGAACAGGCGCCAGAGAGGAACATAGCCCCTGTGATAAGCGCCATACCGAGCGCGAGGAAAAGCCCCGTGCGCAGTGATCGTTTCATATCTATTCCTTCGAATTGAGTTTCTTACGCTCCAGTGCTGCGAAGTAGCGGCAGTAGGGAGCTAGTCCACAGGTCGCACACTGAGGCTTGCGGGCTGTACATACATAGCGTCCATGCAAGATAAGCCAGTGGTGCGCCTTGGGGATGAGGTGCTCAGGGATATACTTGATGAGGGTGAGCTCTGTCTCGAGAGGTGTCTTGGAATTGGTCGTCAGCCCGATACGGTTAGATACACGGAAGACGTGTGTATCGACTGCCATTGTAGGGCGGTTATAGATGACCGAAGCGATGACGTTGGCCGTCTTGCGCCCGACACCAGGGAGCTTCATCAGCTCCTCGCGCTCCTCAGGGACTTCTCCCTGATAGTCAGCGACGAGGCGCTGAGCCATAGCTACAAGGTAACCCGCCTTAGCGCGGGGATAGCTAACGCTCCGCACGAGCTCAAAGATGTCGTCCACCTCAGCTCGTGCCATGATTTCGGCTGTCGGATACTGTCGGAAGAGGCGTGGAGTGATCATGTTCACTCGCTTGTCCGTGCACTGGGCTGAGAGAATCACGGCCACCAGCAGCTCAAAGGGAGTGGTGTAGTGTAGCTCAGTCTCAGCCACAGGCATATGCTCTTCAAACCATCCGATGACGGCTTCGTATCGCTCTTTACGCGTCACAGCTCGCAGTTACCCTTTATGTAGCTCATATTAGTGAGCTGCCTTGAACTGCTCGAGGAAGCGCACGTCGTTCTCTGAGAAGAGACGCAGGTCGCTGACTCGATACTTGAGGTTCGTGATACGCTCTACACCCATACCGAGGGCATAGCCGCTGTACTTACGGCTGTCGATGCCACAGTTCTCCAGTACGTTAGGGTCTACCATACCGCATCCGAGGATCTCAACCCAGCCCGTGTGCTTACAGAAGTTACAGCCCTTACCGCCACAGATGTTGCAAGAGATATCCATCTCTGCCGATGGCTCCGTGAAGGGGAAGTAAGAGGGGCGGAGGCGAATCTTCGTGTCGGTGCCGAACATTTCCTGAGCGAAGTACAGCAGTACCTGCTTGAGGTCAGCGAACGATACGTTTTGGTCTACATAGAGAGCCTCCAGCTGATGGAAGAAGCAGTGTGCACGGTAGGAGATAGCCTCATTGCGATACACGCGACCTGGGCAGATGACACGGATGGGAGGCTCTGACTCCAGCATCGTGCGAGTCTGTACCGAGGAGGTATGGGTACGTAGGAGCGTACCGGGGACATTGCGCACGAAGAAGGTATCCTGCATATCACGTGCAGGATGGTCTTCGGCGAAGTTGAGTGCAGAGAATACATGCCAGTCATCTTCGATCTCAGGTCCTTCGGCAATAGAGAAGCCAAGGCGCGCGAAGATAGAGCAGATCTCCTGCTGGACGATCGTCAGCGGATGGCGTGAGCCTAATGGAGTGGGGTAAGCCGTACGTGACCAGTCGATACCCAGACCTTCGTCATCTCCACCAGCGCTCAGAGAGGCGCGTAGCTCGTTGATCTTCTCCGTAGCCAGCGTCTTGAGGGCGTTGAGGAGTTGGCCGACCTGTCGCTTTTCTTCGTTAGGGACGGTCTTGAATTCGTCGAAGAGCTGAGAGACGAGCCCCTTCTTGCTGATATACTTAATGCGAAGGTCTTCGACTTCCTGCTCGGAGTGTGCCGTCAGTGCTTGTAGCTCGGCAGTGAGTTGTTGTATTCTTTCTTGCATGAACTAATACCCTTTATTTTGAGGTGTAAAGGTAGTGAATTCCACGGAGGTGGCTTGTGGGCTCAGAGCATCCGCATCAAAATCTCCTCCTCACCTGTAAGCCGTATTGGGGCTGGGCTGATTTACAGACAACTATTGCTCTGCAGGCGAACAACTATTGGTTTGGGGGGGCAAACGACTACTCGTTTCATATCCGAACGAATAGTCTTTCGGATATGAAACCACTACTGATCCGAGGGCAAACGACTATTGCTGTCGCTTTGACCCTCTACCGTTTCGCACATACTCTCTGGTGGCTCTTCTTGCCCATAGCATAGCTATATAGGAGACTGTTGCCGAGAGTCCTGCCCCTACTGGTTGTGCAAGGCATCGCATGCCCAGCTCCCCGAAATGCCTCTTCGAAGAGATACACAAGCCCTTCGCCTTATCGCGAGTACTCCTCTTATCCAGCGGAAGGAAAAGTGCCATTCCCATGAAGAAAAAAGCGCCTTCACGTAGTGGTTTTCCTCTGTCTATGCATGTAGTCTTAAAGACCAGGTACGTCAGTCCAAATATCCACGTACGTAGATATTAGAGCCACGTACATAGTCCAAACTTATCTACCACTCGTCCGCAACTTTTATCCCTACGTGGAGCAATAACTTAATAGAGGCCACTTCATAAAGCCATATAGCTTTCTTCGCCATCCTATATAGCTCTACCCACGTACTCATATTGGTCAGCCCGCCGACCAATATAGGTTCACACCACCCCTCCTACAAGGAGCATATCCACCCATACGCTCCTCCCCCGAGAAATCACAGTGAAGACGAGGCTCTTACGATGGGAGAAGACCCCCGTCTGCTCTGGCGGGGAAGTCTGACCCAAGAGAGCATGCAGACTTTTAGTATCTTTGTCCTATCTGATCAGATTCGATGCAAGCTATAGGCCAGCTACACCATATATATAAGACCCTTAGTATGACCTACCGCCTCCTCCTCGTGGCGGTGGTGTGTCTGTGTGCCTATATGACGGGCGTCGCTGAGACGCCTCAGCCCCAGCGAGACAAGACCTTCGGCCTCCCCCTTACCCTCTCACAGAGCGCTCAGATCAGCTATCTGGCGGCCCAGCCCAGCGCCGAAGACTCCTATACCCTCTACGGCCATGCAGGCCTACGCGTATGGGATGCAGAGCAGGGGATCGATGTGACCTTCAACTACGGTATCTTCAACTTTACCGACGACTTCTCCCTGCGCTTCACTCAGGGCAAGACCGACTACATCGTCCTGCCCATAGCGACCAGTGACTACATGAGCGAGTATCAGAGCCGCGGTGTCATCCGCGAGCTGGTGTTCAATACCGACAGCACACAGCGTGCCCACCTCTGGCGACTCCTCATCGAGAATGCACAGCCCGAGAACCGCACGTACCGATACAATGCCTTCCGCAACAACTGCAGTACGCGCCCACTGGATCTCTACTTCGCGACCTTGACGGACTTCGGCAAGCTCGACGAGCGCGGGAGCCAGCTGACCTTCGTGCTGGACAGCGTACCTGGCATCACGCCACTCCCCGACAAGACTTGGCGCGAGGCGATCAACGAGCTGGAGGCCTCCTCTCCCTGGCTGGTGCTGGGGACAGATCTCGCGATGGGCCCCGAGCTGGATGAGAAGATGAGTATCCGCGACCGCTTCTTCATCCCTATGGAGGCCGCACGCCTGCTCCCCCACCTCGCTATGGGCATCGTCACCCCTAACCATGAGATCTGGGGACGCCCCATCCAGCAGACGCTGGAGTATGGCGAGCCACGCCCTATCGCACCCGCAGGCCTCAGCGTGACCCATCCCCTCGTCATCTTCTCCCTCATCCTCCTGCTCTCTATCGGGATCTTCATCTGGCGCTGGCTCAGAAAGCCCGTCGCTGGGGTCATCGAATTCAGCCTCTATCTCGCAGCAGGCCTCGGGGGGACGCTCCTCTGCTACCTCAGCTTCTTCTCTGAGCACCCGATGGTATCGCCGAACTTCAATCTCCTCGCGCTCCATCCGCTCTACCTCATCATAGCACTCCTGATGCCCGCTGGGCAGCGTACACGCCGTGTGCGCACCGTCCTGCATGCCGTCTGCCTCGTGCTACTCATCGCCTTCCCCATCGCGAGCCTCATCGCGGGGCAGGTGATCAACCCGAGCGTCTATCTGATCGCTCTCAGCCTCGGCCTCCTTTCGCTGGGGCGTCTCCTTCACAAGCCTATATCTCATAAGTATGTCCAAGAGCCCACTGGAGCAGCGTAGCATGCGCTACCTACTGACCTCACTGCTGGCCCTTGTGGCACTCCAGCAGCCGCTGCAGGCGGGGGACCTCCCTCGTGTGGTCGTCTATATCACCATCGAAGATCTCCGTGGTGACTACCTCGAGCAGCTACGCCCCCTCTTTACTGAGGACGGCTTAGGCCGTATGCTCTCCGAGGGGAAGATCTACCCGCATGTACGCTTCCCTCTGGCGGAGCTGGACCGCGCCTCGGCCACGGCTACCCTGCATACGGGAGCCTATCCCCAGACGCACGGCATCGAGCGCACGACGCTCTGGAGCAAGAAGGATCATGCCTGGCGCTCGGTCTTCCATGACCCCAGCGTCACGGGGAGCTATACCCGCGACACCTATTCGCCTAAGGCACTCTTAGTCAATACCCTTGGCGACCGCATCAAGGAGGCCTCCTCGGGAGCAGGCTTGGTCTATGCCATCGCCTCGGACGCAGAGACCGCTATCGCCTCGGGCGGGTGGTTTGCCAATGGTGCCTTCTGGCTCGACAGCAAGATCGCCTCATGGGCCAGCTCGAGCTACTACGAGGCGATGCCCAAGAGCCTCGAGGCCTACAACCGCTCCGCCGAAGGACCTAATAAGCGCCTCGTCGGTGGGCAGATGGCATGGAGCTCACTCCGTAGCTACAGCTCGCCCTCTCGCACCTGGTCCGACTGGGGTGGTCGCTTCACGCACCGCTATCAGGGGCATCAGGCAGCGGACTTCAAGCGTAGCGCTTTGGCCAACGAAGAGGTCACGAGCCTTGCACTACGCCTACTCGACCAAGGGGGCTACGCCGAGAGCAAGTCGCCTGGTATGCTGGCCCTCTCCTACAGCCTTGACGTCGCACCACGCGAAGCTCAGGGTGAGCTGACCAGCGAAGAGGTAGACGCCTACGTACGACTTGACAAGAATATCCAAGCCCTCCTGCAGGAGCTCCGTCGTAAGTTCGGCGAAGGCAACTACCTGCTCGCCCTCTCGGGTACGGGCTATACCCACTATCGCCGTCCACGCCTTCGTGGTGCTGAGGCCCGCTACGGGCAGTTCAGCGCGAAGAAGGGTGCTGCGCTGCTCAACCTCTATCTCTCCGCCCTCTACGGTCAGGGGAGCTGGGTAGAGCGCCTAGCCGATGGACGCGTGTACCTCAATAGGAAGCTCGCTGAGACGAAGCGTATCGCACTCTCCGAGCTCCAGGATAAGTCGGCTGCCTTCCTCGAGGAGATGGAGGGCATCGGCATGGCTGTCGCTGGCGAGCGTCTGGTCACCCAGTCCTCTCTGAGCGATGCCGCCCGAGCACTTCGCCGCTCGATCCACGTCCGCCATATGGCCGACGTCTACTGGACGCTCACGCCCGGATGGGAGGTCGAGGACCCTGCAGACAGCCCCAACCTATGGCTTCACTCCACAGCCATCAGCAGTCCCTGCATCCTCCTCGGAGCAGGCATCACGGCACGAGACTTCGACTACCCTATCGTCGAAGCTCCTGACGTAGCCAAGGCCATCGCCTACGTCCTCCGCATCCGCCCGCCAAACGCCGCACGATAGCGCACCCCGAGTATAGGGTCTCCGATGCCACATCGCCCTATACATTATTATATATATGTAGGGAGTACCCTTCCCCGCTATCACAGCCCTAAGGAAGCCCTCCCACTCCATCATACAAGAAGAAATAAAACAAGATATATGGGATTCATAGACCTATTGTCGAAGCTATTCGGCAACAAATCACAGCGTGACCTCAAGGAGATCACGCCTTGGGTAGAACGCGTCAAGGCCGTCTACCCCGAGATCGATGCACTGTCTGACGACGACCTGCGTGCCCGCACCGCCTCGCTCCGTCAGCGTATCAACGACTACGTAGCCAGCGAACGTGCCGAGGTAGAAGAGCTCAAGGCCAGCGTCGAAGGCAAGGAGCTCGATGAGCGCGAAGCTATCTGGGCCAAGGTAGACAAGCTCGAGAAGGAGATCCTCGACAAGCTCGAGATCGTCCTCGACGAAGTCCACCCCGAGGCCTTCGCCATCGTCAAGAGCACGGGTCGCCGCTTCGCAGAGAACGCCGAGATCCGCGTCAAGGCTACGGATTTTGACCGCGACCTCAGCGTCAGCCACGACTTCGTCCGCGTCGAGGATGATATGGCCATCTACCAGAACCACTGGCTCGCTGGCGGGAATGAGATCACCTGGGACATGGTGCACTACGACGTACAGCTCTTCGGGGGTACCGTCCTGCACAAGGGTAAGATCGCCGAGATGGCTACGGGTGAAGGTAAGACCCTCGTCGCTACACTCCCCGTCTTCCTCAACGCCCTCACAGGTAATGGTGTCCACGTCGTCACGGTGAATGACTACCTCTCCAAGCGTGACTCGGAGTGGATGGGCCCACTGTACATGTTCCACGGCCTCAGCGTAGACTGTATCGACAAGCACCGCCCCAATACTCCCGAGCGCCGTGCAGCATACAACGCTGACATCACCTTCGGGACGAACAATGAATTTGGGTTCGACTACCTGCGCGACAACATGGCTACCAGCCCCGAAGACCTCGTGCAGCGCCGTCACAACTACGCTATCGTCGACGAAGTAGACTCCGTCCTCATCGACGATGCCCGTACGCCTCTCATCATCTCAGGCCCTGTGCCCAAGGGTGACGATCAGCTCTTCGAGCAGTTCCTCCCCAACGTAGAGACCGTCGTCGATGCGCAGCGCAAGCTCTGCCAGCAGCTCCTCATCGACGCTAAGAAGAAGATCTCTTCGTCAGACAAGAAGGAGCAGGAAGAAGGCTTCTTCCTCCTCTTCCGCGCCTACAAGGGTATGCCCAAGAGCAAGCCCCTCATCAAGTACCTCAGCGAACCTGGTATCAAGGCCGGTATGCTCAAGGTCGAGGAAGAGTATATGGCCGACAACATGCGCCAGATGCATATCGTCACCGACGAGCTCTACTTCGTCATCGACGAGAAGCACAATAGCATCGAGCTCTCCGACAAGGGTATCGACCTCCTTACGCGCGGTACAGATGACCCCACCTTCTTCATCCTCCCCGACATCGCCAGCCTCCTGGCAGACCTGTCGAACCAAGGTCTCTCCCCCGAGGAGCTCGCCGAACGCAAGGAAGCTCTCCTCTCTGACTATGCTATCAAGAGCGAGCGCGTACACACCGTGAACCAGCTCCTCAAGGCCTATGCCCTCTTCGAGAAGGATGACCAGTATGTCGTCATGGACAACAAGGTCATGATCGTCGACGAGCAGACGGGTCGTATCATGGACGGCCGCCGCTATTCCGACGGCCTGCACCAGGCTATCGAAGCTAAGGAGCGCGTCCACGTCGAGGCTGCTACCCAGACCTTCGCCACCATCACGCTGCAGAACTACTTCCGTATGTACCACAAGCTCTCTGGTATGACGGGTACAGCAGAGACCGAGGCAGGCGAACTCTGGGATATCTACAAGCTCGACGTCGTCGTCATCCCCACGAACCGCCCCATCGCTCGTCAGGACCTCAACGACCGCATCTACAAGACGGCTCGTGAGAAGTATGCAGCAGTCATCGAGGAGATCGTCCGCCTCGTAGGCGAAGGTCGCCCCGTCCTCGTAGGGACTACTTCGGTCGAAATCTCTCAGCTGCTGAGCAAGATGCTTGACCTGCGTAAGATCCCACACAACGTGCTCAACGCTAAGCTCCACCAAAAGGAAGCTGAGATCGTAGCTCAGGCAGGTAAGCCTGGCGTCGTCACCATCGCCACCAACATGGCGGGTCGTGGTACCGACATCAAGCTGACGCCCGAGGTCAAGGCTGCCGGTGGTCTCGCGATCCTCGGTACCGAGCGTCACGAGTCTCGCCGTGTCGACCGCCAGCTCCGTGGTCGTGCGGGTCGTCAGGGTGACCCAGGTTCATCCGTCTTCTTCGTATCACTCGAAGACCACCTGATGCGTCTCTTCGCCTCAGATCGCCTTGCCGCTATGATGGATAAGATGGGCTTCGAGGAAGGTGAAGTACTCGAGCACAGCATGCTCAACAAGGCCGTCGAGCGTGCCCAGAAGAAGGTCGAGGAAAACAACTTCGGTATCCGTAAGCGCCTCCTCGAGTACGATGACGTGATGAACTCCCAGCGTGAGGTCATCTACAAGCGCCGTCGCCACGCCCTTATGGGTGAGCGTATCGAGATGGACGTCATGAACACACTCTACGATGCTGGACGCCTGCTTATCGACACGCATCAGCCTGCCGAAGACTTCGAGGGCTTCACGACGGACATCATGCGTACCTTCGCTATGGAGTCGCCCTTCGACGAGCAGACCTTCCGCCGCACCAAGGCTGATGACCTCGCCGACCAGCTCTACGAAGCAGTAGAATCGACCTTCATGGCTCGTGCTAAGCAGATCGCCGATATCGCTTATCCTACGCTTCATCAGGTCTTCACTGAGCAGGGTCACGTCTACGAGCGCATCATGATCCCTCTGACCGACGGACGCATGGCCTACAACGTCAGCTGCAACCTCCGCGAAGCTGATGAGAGTGAAGGTCGCACGATCATGCGTGAGTTCGAGAAGGCTATCGTCCTGCATATCATCGACGAAGCTTGGAAGGAACACCTGCGCGAGATGGATGAGCTGCGTAACTCTGTGCAGAACGCCAGCTACGAAAACAAGGATCCTCTCCTCGTCTACAAGCTCGAGTCCTACGAGCTCTTCCGTGCGATGATCGAAGACATGAACCGCAAGACGGCCTCCGTCCTCATGCGTGTCCGCCTCAACATCGCTCCTCCCGAGGAAGAAGCTCCCCGTCAGGTAGAGATCCGCGAAGCTGCCCCTGAGGTACAGCGCCCTGCGCCCCAGTACCACGAGCAGCGTCACGAAGTCGGTAGCCCCGAGGACCGCGAAGAGCAGCGCCGTACGCCTGCTCAGGCAGCCCACACGATCGGCCGCAACGACCCCTGCCCCTGCGGTAGCGGTAAGAAGTTCAAGCACTGCCACGGCAAGGGCTTCTAGCCCCGTGCGCCTCTCTTCG
>ERZ773073.220-NODE-220-length-32933-cov-20.008030_pt1 | contig 32933 bp, 34 predicted proteins | sample MGYA00580616_ERZ773073 | MGnify/ENA primary metagenome ERZ773073 (study PRJEB29015, sample SAMEA2737960) | human oral metagenome | biome: human oral; feature: human-associated habitat; material: dental | place: China | collected 2131 ...
AGGAGAATGGGCGGTACTATATCCATGGATTTTACAATGTGGGCGAGGAGGAGTTCATCGCGGATTACTTTATCCACTATGGGGATGCAGTGCAAACAGTCGAGCCTTTGGCACTCAGAGATGTGATCCGCACAAGACTGCATACGTTGACGGTGCATTATAAGGAGATAGCGTAATTCTTCATTATGTGTAGAGCCTCCCGCATGGGGGCTGCTACAGGCAGATTTTTTCACAAAGAATCATTAGGCAACAAGCCCTCTCTTGTGTTATAATTTTCTTATATTTGAAACGTGGGAGGGAAGACCGTTGTTTGCAAAGACCTATGGTGCGACGACCCTCGGGATTGATGGACGGATTATCGACGTTGAGGTGGATGTGTCACCGGGGCTGCCGGGGTTTGAACTGGTGGGGCTTCCCGATACGTTGGTAAAGGAGTCGAAGGAGCGGGTACGGACGGCGATTCGTAACTCCGGCATCCAGCTGCGGCAGGAGCGGGTGACGGTGAATCTTGCACCCGCCGATGTGAGAAAGGACAGCTCGGGGCTTGATCTGCCGATAGCCGTCGGACTCCTTGCCTCCTACGGTATGGTTCCGGAGGCGGCGGTGCAGAGCGCACTGTTCTCGGCAGAACTCTCTCTCGATGGGAACTGTCGTCCGATCAGCGGTATTCTCCCGATGGCGATTACGGCGTGGGAACATGGTCTGACGGAGTTTTACGTTGCACCGTCGAATGCAGACGAGGCACTCCTCATTGACGGACTGAAGGTCTTTGCAGTAGAGAATCTGGCGCAGCTTGTGCGTCATTTGACTGGCACAGAGGTGCTGACTCCCGCCATGCCACACCCAACAGAGCAGAAAAAGGACGCCGCTTTCACAGATGACTTTGCGGACGTGCAGGGACAGTATCAGGCGAAGCGTGCGCTTGAGATTGCAGCGGCGGGCGGGCATAATGTCCTGATGGTTGGCGTGCCCGGTTCGGGTAAGACGATGCTGGCACGTCGGATGAGTTCGATTCTGCCGGAGCTGACGAAGGAAGAAGCCATCGAGATCACAAAGATCTACAGCATCTCGGGGCTGCTCGGCAAGGATACAGGACTTGTGATGACGCGCCCCTTCCGCAGTCCGCATCACACATCGTCCACAGTGGCGATGATTGGCGGTGGGAGCATTCCGCGTCCGGGTGAGGTGACACTCGCGCATCACGGCGTGCTCTTTCTTGATGAGCTGCCAGAGTTCAGCAAGAAGACGCTTGAGGTGCTGCGCGAGCCGATTGAGGATCGCCAGATTACAGTGTCGCGTGCGAACGCAACACTGACCTTTCCCTCTAGTATCATTTTGGTAGCGGCAATGAACGAAGTAACGTCGATAACGATACAATGTGAGAAGGTAAAAGAAGCTGCGTGAGCGCACATCTATAATTTTGTCTAGAGTTTTATTCCGAGGGAGAATCCGCTTGTCATGTTTGATGTGTGGAAGTACCTCGGACTTTTTATAAGAATTGTTATTAAGAATATCACAAGGATCGTATCAATCGCCTTGTGAAGATCAAGTGGTATGTCAATTCTTATGACCGATAGAGGAGACTTTATCTCCATAGGATACACTAAACAACGAAGTCGATATAGAAATGTGAAATTATGTTTTCGTTGATAAAAAAGTATATTTGTGCTAAAATCGGGTCTATAAAAAGTTTCGTGTACTTGAAAAAGGTGTTAACATGAAAAAACAGGAGCAACTTACTGTAGCAGATGTCGCTGAAAAGTTGAATGTATCATCTCAGTATGTAAGAAAAATAATTACTGATAAAAAGATAGTTGCTACGAGAGTTGAAGGTCAATGGGTTATAGAATCAAGTGCCTTAGATGACTACTTGCAACTTAATGGGATAATTATTGAACCGCGTGACCATGAAAGATTATCTGATGATTTGCCAGAGATTGTTGCGTTAAGTTTTTTTTCTGGCGCGATGGGGTTGGATATTGGAATGCGAAATGGAGGGATTTCTCCGCTCTTGGCATGTGAATTCAATAAATACTGTAGAATGACGATTGCAAAAAATGAGCCTGATATAGCCTTGATTGGCGATATTAACAAATATGAACCCCATGAAATACTGCGTCTAGCTAAAATTCCCCAAAACAGAAATGTAGATGTAATATATGGAGGTCCGCCATGTCAAGCTTTCAGTACAGCTGGTGCTAGAAGAGCCTTGGATGATGAACGAGGAAATGTTTTCCTGAGATATATTGATGTCATTAAAGAGATACGTCCTACCTATGTCGTCATTGAAAATGTAAGGGGGTTATTATCCGCACCATATCCCTATAAAGAAAGTGAGAAACCAATTAAGGGCGGGGCTCTTTGTGTCATTTTGGATCGTTTAAAAGAAGCAGGGTATACGATCTCTTTTGAATTATATAATGCAGCTAATTTTGGTACACCACAGATTCGAGAGCGTGTCGTGATAATTGGAAAACTAGGGAAGAAAAAAGTTCCCTACCTATTTCCGACGCATTCTGAACACGGGGACTATGGATTGCCCGAATGGAGAACTTTAAGAGATGCATTTACTCAGATTCACACAAAAGAACATCACAACATTCTATTTCCTGAGAAACGGTTGAAATATTATCGAATGCTATCTGAAGGCCAATATTGGAAGGATTTGCCACCAGAAGTCCAACTTGAAGCAATGGGCTCAAAGCTACAACTTGGGGGAGGGAAGACGGGGTTCTTTCGACGACTATCTTTCAGCAAACCTTCTCCTACGCTTGTAACTAATCCTACTATGCCAGCAACGGATCTTTGTCATCCGACAGAGGACAGACCACTAAGTGTAGAAGAATATATGAGTATACAAGAGTTTCCAGAAGACTGGGTCGTTTGTGGATCAATACTCGAGAGATATAAGCAGATTGGCAATGCTGTTCCGATCAAACTGGGGGAGGCTATTGCAAGGACGATACGTGCAGATATGTCCAACGAATTTTTTACTCCCTATGAGGGCTATAAATATTCACGCTATCGAGATACGAATGATGTTTCTTGGGGGATTGCTATGGAGAAAATAATAAAGAGAACAAATGAAAGAGAGCAAATGGAACTATTCAATGTTTAAGAGGAAAGAGGCTGTTGTATATTCATTTTTATACAATAGCCTCTTTTTTATCTTATGTTTTTGATTATTTCTTTCGTTTCTCGACCTATTTCATATGCTATGGAAAGTATTTCTTCATAGCAGCCATCACCACCGATTGTATCCCACATTTCTCTACCAATAAGGACAATAGGATCATGATGAAAATCAAAAATACCCATAGGAGGAGAGAAGCAATAATCAGATTTTGTTTCACCATATGGATTATATGGTAATCCAAAATATGCGTTGCAGCTTGGGTCGGCAAGAGAAAGAAAGAGGCAATCTTCCTTTGCAACAACGGTTTGGTCTATATTTGGCTTTACAGTCTTTAGGCTGATATAATTATCGACGCCATCTTTTTTCCACCACATATCGGAAATTATGCGCCTTTGGACTATCTTACCAGACGGTGAGGTCGCACGTAGGGATAACATGGTCGAAGTCCAGTCATATGACGTGTGGTTTCCAGATCTAAGATTTTGAATATGAGCGGCTATTGCAGAAATATAGGCTTCATCTAAATTAACAAATGTGATTTTTTGCCTCTCAGCTTCAGTAGCACCGTTAGAAAAGGCAACGATTTTAGCCAGTTCTTCAATTACACGTTGACCGAATGAAGTGCTAAATGATCTCTCGAAGCGGCTCCAGAAAATAACATCCTCCGATAGTAATGCGGAGTGGAAAGGTCTATATGTTTCTTTGTTAGATATTCTGGTAATTGTGTTATTAACACAGTTCCTAAATTCTTGTGCAATTAAGTTTTTGTAGTAGCTGTTCATAATGTACTCCTTAATTAGGTTGTGGGTAAGTTTATATTGCCTTTTATAGAATCCAGTAGATTACACTGTAATGATGTTAGGATTTCTTTCAATTGAATGCATTAGAAAAGAAATATATTCGCCTTCAGACATATAGCAATGTGGGAGATTATGAAGGTACGAATTAATTAACTGATTCAATTCATCCCATTGATAAACTGGTGTTTTGTTACCAGCAGTTGTTCTTACAGCGAGGCGATGCCATTTCTTAATGGATGTACCTTCTCGGATATTGCTGCTAGAGCTATTCTCTGTGTTATACTTATTTTTTACTTGTAGAAGGAATGTGCCTTCTCTATTACAAAAATCAACAGCATGCAAAACATTTCCTAGACACCATATAAAACCATATGGTGTTATTTTTTGCGCAATATATTCTTCTAATAGTCCACCTTGTATATTTTCAGCAGCCATGAAGAGGTTATGATGGTATAACGGCCAGATAATATCTTGAGGAGATATTCTTAGTTTATATGCGACAAGTTCAATACTTGCAGGATCTGGACATGATGAACCCTGAGTTGCTTTCCTAGAGCTGGGGGGATTGATGTATGCACGATAATACCTAGATGCCCAATGAGTTATATAAACGCTAGCACTATGATTTTCTATTCCAAGATTTATTTTGGGAAAAAGACTTGGGGTTTGTAATGCTATCTCAAAAACAGAATCTAAGGCACTCCAATTAAAAGTAGGATCTATTTGCTGTTTTGCCGAATCAAATAAAATTCTTGCTTTATTTGATTCTAGTGGTTGCCCAGCAATTGTATACGACGTCATGAAAAGTCCTCCTTATATATTCAGAAGTAGTGTAAAGTATATCTATCTCAAAATGGCATGGGGGCTTTTCTTTTACGAATACCATTATATTATCCCCGCCATCATCTTAAAATGTTGCTCCTGTCCCATATGCCGGAAGATCATTCTGAAGGTGTCACAACACACCTCAGTATCAGAGCAATCATCCGTATAATGTGTATCATCATTGATGCCGTGCGTTGTGCTTGAAATATAGGACAACATGGATGAGTTCATATCAAATTTCATGTATTCATCATTGCATATGAAATTCTTCTTGTGATCTTCCAGTATGCGTTTTTCGCAACGATTCTTCTTCTATCCATAAAGTTGGAAAGTACGGAGGATGTTTATAGCTTGGATAGGAGAAATCTCTTTGTTTTTCTCCCATCATGCTACATAGGAAATTTGAACAGATTCATATTCGGTTGCTCTGAAAAGTAGAGTCGATAATTTGTCTGTGATATTTGAGCTACTGGAACAAATCAAACCAATCGTCGCCAACAGCCTGCTCTTTATCGATAAGTTCCTGCATATATGCTCTAACGGCTAAAAACTCTGCCCTTATTGGAAAATCATCACTTTCAAGCAAGTGGATAGTGTCTTCATGTTTCTCTGGATTTCTTAGGACGGTCTCGATATCAATTTCATAAGTTTTTCCGACGATCTCAGGCTCTCCAAACTCCTGCACATAGTCCCAAGGTGCTTCGTCCAAGATTATCAGTGAATGAGGTTCGTAATCAGGAGATTCATAATCTGAATCAAGATAGCCCCACTTAGCGGTAAGATATTTATCGTCATGTGGAAGTTCATCAAAGTCCAAAGTCGCAGCTATATCTTGGATTCGAATAATAGCGTTGTAAATAAACGAAGTTGGTTCGTTGTCGCTCCACGTATTTGTCTCTCCGTTCTCATAGTACAGTATAGGATACAGTTCCTCAAGAAAAGTCCAATAACCGTCCTTGGTATCACACATCTCGAAGAGTGATTGTAAAAATGGAGAGAATATATACTCTTCAATTTTCTCCGGGATCATGTCATACAGCATATTGAACGTCTGATCTGAATAGTGACGGCGATTCTTGTTTTCAAAAAAATCCCCAATTGCTCTCAACGTCTTATCCTTTTGTTTTGAAAAGTACAAGGCACAGAAATACTCTTGGAAAGAGCGATGGGTAAAATGATACTTTCCGTTCTCGTAAAACATAAGGCACATATTTTCAACGAGGTCATCTCTGAAATCCGACGGCGTGACGTTATGCAGTTCTTTTGTGCGTTCGTGCAGACTGTTAAAATACTGATCAAACAGAAGATCCGTAAATTCAAACTTCTCATCACGATAGCTTCGTGCACAGAACTCAGCAAAATAATCTGCAAACCGATCTGCGGTCAATCCAGTTTTTAATACTCGTTTGTATGCTCCTTTGCTTGCATCGTGTTTTTGGGATAATGTGATGTATGCCTCCCTGTAAAAAATATGCATTTTTGATGGAATTTCTGCAAATTGCTCATACGTCATAAGCATGATGGTGAGAAGGAGCGGATTTTCGGTGAACTCCATATGTGTACGAAATAGGGTGTTATCTAATTCATTTCGGAAATTCGCCTTGATTGCCGGCTCGTCCGGTCTAAAATCCAACTTGTCAATCAGTGAAAGTGCCTGTTCTTTAGTAAATGGGCAGAGATTGAGTACGGTAAATCTATGAAGGGATATAAATGCTCCGGCTGGGCGAGAGGATATGACGAACATGTTATCGGTGTACTTGTCGGCAAAAAATTCAAGGTCATGTTCGAACTTCTTCCTACAGTCTGATTTTATTTCATCTAAGCCATCAAACAGTAGCAAGCACGATCCATGTGAGAGTAGTTTTGAGAGGTCGTTTAGCTTTTTAGATCCACCGAGACCCTCAAATTTTTCAAAAATGTAATCCAATAAGCTGTCATAGGAATCACCATAGTCCTTCAAAGGAATAAAGACAGGAATTTTCCCAAATTCATCAAAACGCTCTATGGAATCCAAAAGAAGGTGGCGCATCATCATCGATTTTCCGAGACCACCTGTACCGGAAATCAAAATAAAATTTGAACATTCGTGCAGTAACTGTGCTGTGCTGTTTTCTATAATTTTCCTGCGGTAACTGTTCTTTTTAATATAGATTCTTTGCTCGATGTTGTTGCAGATGTAAAAGTTATAAAACTCCACGGGGGCATCGTTATAAAGAAGAGTCTTCAATTTATTGTATTTTTCACGAGTATTTTTAAGGTATGCGCGATATTCGTCTTTGGGAGAACGCATACTACGTCGGCTCGCCCAGTCTAGCTCAAAATCGCTAGACCTCTTATCGACCAGAACCTTACGTGGTCTGATGAAATCTTTATGATCGCCTGATACAGGTTCGTCGACCTGAATTATATGGACAGAAACCTTATTGCCCCAGTCCTTTCCAACCTCTGAATTAAACTTGCGCCTTGCTCTCTTTACAGCAGGTCTATCATGCCATGAATCAATAGTAGTTGCACCAACGGTGTTATCTGCTCGGTTCGATAAAATGAAATGCCAAATACCAAGAAGGAATGGCTGCAGTTCGATGTTCTGCGCCGTGAGCCGATGCTTTTTATCCATTGGATGACCGTTTTGGTCAATGTAGAATATTTCATCTGTGATACTGGAATCTCGGCTGATCGTATCGAGAATGGCACGAACGAGCCAGCTCCCCATGTTTTTTTCATCGATGAAAGACAATGAAAATTGGCACATGCGCTGAAGAGGGGAGAAAAAAGTCTCTTTTATCTCACGGTCAAACGTGTGGATGAGTTCCTCTTTATCGAATGGAAGATATTCATTGGCAGAGAGTCTGCACGCTTTATATGAAGAAGTATGGGTTCGGATCGAACGTCCCGCAGGAGAAATATAGTCGGGGAAATCCACACGGATGAGCCCTTCAAGAACCTCGCTGTCATTCAGACCGTCCTTTTCGCCAACCGCATTTTTTCTGGCGGCAGTTCTCTGTTTTCTTGCCTGAAGAAGAAGGGTGAAGAAGGTGCCGCCGCATAATGCGTATTCTTTGTTTTCCAGCATAAAAATACCTCATTTGCAAGTATTGACACTATTAACGCAGTTGACGCTATTGACTGCTGTTCACTATTTACAGCAACACTATTGTATATAGGATGAGCCTCAGAGATTGAATCTCTGGGGCTTTATTTTTTTGACGATTGTGCATGTATCAATTATAGCACGGCTTTTCTGATTTTATAAGGAAAAATTCTAATCAAAAAGCGGTGACCAAATCGGATGTATGTGTCCGCTTCTATGTAGAGAAAGCTTTTTAAGGTGGTGGTAGGAAGATTCAAATTTGGTTTCCCTAGGTAAGTCAATCTGTTGTCCAAGATGGCCATAGGACGGCGGGATGCGAATAGGGATGCTGACAGGTAACGAGCCTGTCAGTATTCCTATGCCCCCACCGTGCTTCTTTATGCCCATTTTCGGACTGAAGCCCGTGCGTAGTTTTGCATCCCGCCGTTCGGCAAGAACGAAAGGAACGCAAAACTATGAAAATCCAGCTTAACGGTATCATCAAAGACTACTCTGCGCAGGAGGTCAAGGCTCTCCAACAGCAAGGGCATCGTTTTCAGCTCAGTAAGAAGCTGGGCGTGTATGTTCCCGTCCCAATCCAGATTCACGAAAATGGTGGAACCAGAGATACGGGGATGGATGAGCTCGTCCGTCGCAAAGCAACCGGCGAGAAATTCCTCAAGGCATCGGGACAGGCGATTTATGCGCCGGTCGATACCGAGCAATACTCCGTCGTCATGCGTCCCATCTGGCGGGAGGATAAGCGGGAAAAGCGCGAGCAGCACTGTATCTATGAAGGAAAGCCCTGCTGCGCCAACCGCAGCTGTGATGGATGCTCACATCCCGTGTATCGGACAATCTCTTTGGAACGTGCGGTGGAGGTCAATGACCCGGCACTTCCCGTCCACGAGGATGTTGCCGACACTGCAGCACGCGAGGAGCGTAATCGCAGGCTGTACGAGGCTATCGCCAAACTCGATCCCATCGACCATGAAATTCTCGTCCGCAGAGCGGCGGGAGAGTCGGAGCGTGCCATTGCCACCGCTGTCGGCTTCAAATCCAAAGAAAGCGTCCGTAAGCGCATGAATAAGTTCATGCCCGGACTGCAAGAGCAGCTCGAAGATATTTTGTAAAATCCGGTGACCAGACTGCGGGCAGGTGTCCTCTTCTTTATAGGAAAGTGAAGATACCCGCAGTTAATCGAAAGGAAGTGATCTCCATGCGGGAGGAAAATGAAGCAATAGCCGAGCTTATCGGCGCTCTTCACCGACTGGTTAATGTCTTGGAGGAATTCGTGCAGAGTTCCGAAGGAGAGGAACCGTTGCCAACGGAGAAGACAGAAGCACCGACCCTTGAGGAGGTACGCGCCGTACTTGCGAAACTCTCTGTCGAAGGACACAGTGCCGCCGTCAAGGCACTGATTGCCAAGTTCGGTGCGGACAAACTCAGCGACATCGCACCGGAGCAGTATGCGGCACTCTTGAAGGAGGCTGAGCACATTGGCACGTAAGCATGCCCTCCTCTCTGCATCCTCTGCCGCACGTTGGATCGCCTGTCCGCCGTCGGCACGACTCAATGCGGAGAAATCCGACACGCCGAGTGCGTACGCAGCCCAGGGGACGGACGCGCATATGCTCTGCGAGTACAAACTCCGCAAGGCTCTGGGTGAGCGGGTACGCGATCCGACCAAGCATCTCACTTCCTATGACACTGAGATGGAAGAGTGTGCTGAGGCATACTGCCAGTTCGTGATGGAGCAGGTCGAGCAGTTCCGTGCCGAGAGCAAGGACACGATGGTGTCCGTGGAGCAGCGCGTGGACTTCTCGGACTTCGTCCCGGACGGTTTCGGCACGGCGGACACACTCATCATCTCCGGAAAGACCGTCTGCATCGTGGACTACAAGCACGGAAAGGGCATTGAGGTCAGTGCTGAGCGCAATCCGCAGATGATGTGCTACGCGCTCGGCTGCATCCAGATGTTCGACGGACTGTACGACATCGAGTCGATCTGGATGATTATCTTCCAACCGAGACTCAGCAACATCTCGGAGTACACCATCTCGAAAGTAGACCTTCTGACATGGGCGGCAGATACGCTCGTTCCTGCCGCGAAGTTGGCACACGCAGGAGAAGGCGAGTTTTGCGCTGGAGCGCACTGCCAGTTTTGCAGGATTAAGGCAACGTGCCGCAAGCGGGCAGAGTACAATCTGGAACTGGCTCGGTATGATTTTGAGATGCCTCCGACATTGGAAGATGCCGAGGTGGAAGCGGTGCTTGCAAAAGCCGATATGCTCGCCGCATGGGTCAGCGACATCAAGGAATATGCCCTGCAGCGGGCAATCCAAGGAAAACAGTGGACGGACTGGAAACTGGTGGAAGGCCGCTCGAATCGGAAATACACCGACGAGGCGGCGGTCGCCAAAACAGTCAAAGAAGCGGGCTTTGAGCCGTATGAGCAAAAACTGCTCGGGATTACGGCAATGACCAGTCTGCTCGGAAAAAATAAGTTTGAGGAACTGCTCGGAGGCTTCATCGTAAAACCGCAGGGGAAACCAACCCTCGCTCCCATGAGCGACAAGCGGCCTGCGATGAATACCGCAGCAGAAGATTTTGAAGAAAGTTGAGGAAAACACATCATGGCAAAAGTTATCAATCCGACAAAAGTGATCACGGGAGTCAAGACACGTTGGAGCTATGCCAACGTCTGGCAGGCAAAGTCCATCAACGGCGGTACGCCGAAGTTCAGTGTCTCGCTTATTATTCCCAAGTCCGACACCAAGACGGTCACGGCAGTGAGGAGCGCCATTCAGGCGGCATACGATGAGGGGCAGAGCAAACTCAAGGGGAGCAGCAAGTCCGTGCCCGCGCTCTCTGCAATCAAGAACCCGCTCCGCGACGGCGATGTGGAACGCCCGGATGATGCGGCATACAAGGACAGCTACTTCATCAATGCCAACTCGGCTACGGCTCCCGGCATCGTGGATGCTGCCCGCAATCCGATCATCGAGCATTCGGAGGTCTACTCCGGTGTTTACGGACGCGCAAGCATCAACTTCTATGCATTCAACTCGAACGGCAACAAGGGCATCGCTTGCGGGCTGAACAACCTGCAGAAGATTTCCGACGGTGAGCCGCTCGGCGGAAAGACACGCGCCGAGGATGACTTCGCCGATGAGGACGAGGATTTTCTCAGCTAAATAAGAGTTGACCGACACGGGCAGCGGGGATTCTTCCTCGCTGCCTTTGTCACGGAAGGAGAACATACATGAAGTCCATTTCTATCGATCTCGAAACGCGAAGCAGTGTGGATATTGGGAAAAGCGGCGTATATCGTTACACCGAGGCAGAGGATTTCGCGATCCTGCTCTTTGGCTATTCCGTAGACGGAGGCGCTGTGCAGGTCATCGACCTTGCCAGTGGGGAGCAGATTCCGCAGGAGATTCTAGACGCGCTGACCGATGACAACATCATCAAGTGGGCATTCAATGCCAACTTTGAGCGTGTGTGCCTGTCGCGTTACTTGTCGGACTTGGGGATAGCCCTCGATCCGTTCCATGATAATCATCCACTTTCTACGGTGTGTGCCCGCTTTCTGAGTCCCCGCAGTTGGCGATGCACAATGGTCTGGTCTGCCTACATGGGACTGCCGCTCTCACTTGCCGGCATCGGACGGGTGTTGGGATTGGAAGAGCAGAAAATGACGGAGGGCAAGGCTCTCATCCGTTATTTTTCAACGCCTCCGTTCCATGAGCCTACAGGAGAGAAGTGGGAGCTCTTCAAGTCTTACAACCGTCGCGATGTCGAAGTGGAGATGGCGATTCAGCAGCGTCTCTTCAAATATCCTGTTCCGCAGTCGGTGTGGGAGGAGTATGTGCTCGACCAGGAGATCAATGACCGTGGGATATGTCTGGATATGCCGTTCGTGGAGAATGCCGTCAAGATTGACGCGCACACCAAGGAAAAACTGACGAACAGGCTGAAAACTCTGACCGGGCTTGAGAATCCGAATAGCGTGGCGCAGATGAAGGCATGGCTCAAGGAGCAGGGCGTTGAAACCGAGTCGCTCGACAAGAAGACTGTGGCTGCCCTTCTTGCCAATGTTCCCACTCCGCTGAGGGAAGTGCTGGAACTTCGGCAGCAGCTTGCAAAGTCCTCGGTGAAGAAATATCAGGCAATGCAGAATACCGTTTGCTCGGATGATAGAGCGCGCGGGATGTTTCAGTTTTACGGTGCGAACCGTACCGGGCGGTTTTCGGGACGCCACATTCAATTACAAAATCTTCCTCAGAATCATCTTGCCGACATCGAGTATGCCCGCGCCCTTGTCCGACGAGGCGATTCTGAATCCCTTAATATCCTCTACAACTCTGTGCCCGATGTTCTGTCTCAGCTGATTCGCACAGCCTTTATCCCCAAGGAGGGCAGAAAATTCATTGTTGCGGACTTCTCTGCCATCGAAGCACGGGTGCTGTCATGGCTTGCCAAGGAGCGATGGCGCATGGACGTTTTTGCAGATAACGGCGACATCTACTGTGCCACAGCGGGCAGGATGTTCCACTGCAACGTGGTGAAACACGCTGAGAACGGGCATCTTCGGCAAAAAGGGAAGCAGGCAGAACTGGCGTGCATCGCCGAGGGGCAGCTTGTCCTTACGAATGAAGGACTCGTTCCTATTGAGCGCGTTCGCACGGAGCATTTGCTCTGGGACGGAGAAAGCTGGGTCAGCCATGACGGCGTCATATTCAAGGGCGAACGGGAGGTAATTACCTATGAAGGTCTTACAGCAACCCCAGATCATCTCGTCTGGGTCGAGGGGCAATCGCAGCCGATACAGTTTGGAGATGCCGCCTCCTGCGGCGCACATCTCGTACAAACAGGAGATGGTGGGACGGCAATTCGGCTGGGTGAGAATCATCAGCCCGGAAAAGAGATGGAATGCGGCAATGAATCATTGCTACGTTCTGACAAAATGTACGGGATGCGGTGCAATCCAGTGGCAGTACTTGGACAATCTTCGCAGCGGGAAATCGAAGGGCTGCCAGAGCTGTTCGCAACCGAGACAGATTCCATCTTGGTTGGACAGACGACTCACAGCAGCAAAACAACGCTGCGAGAACCCGAACGACAGGGCGTACCCTCTGTATGGAGGGCGAGGGATCAAGTTCGATTTTCCGAGTGTGACGGAGGCAGGTCTGTATCTCATAAAAACATTCGGTCTGCCCTCACGCTCGATGGAACTGGATCGCATCGATACGAACGGAAATTACACCAAAGGGAATCTACGCTTTGTACCCAGAGCGCAAAATCAAGCAAACCGCAGAATTACGGTTTTGTCGGAGTTTCATCAGGAGTATTGGCCTTATTGCCGCGCTGTGGTAACGAGAAAACTGTCCGCAGGAATGACTCGTTCGGAGATTATCAAAGCTGCGGAGACAGCTGTCAGCGAGAAAAGGAAGAATTGGCGTATCATCAGCGCACGGCTCGACTTTATGACATCAGAAATGCCGGAAAGCATCACCGTTTTACCGTATCGGGAAAATTAGTCCACAACTGCGGCTACGGCGGATCCGTCGGTGCGCTGAAAGCGTTCGGCGCATTGGAGTCCGGGATGAAGGAAGAGGAGCTGAAGCCGCTCGTGGATGCTTGGCGTGCAGCAAATCTGAGCATAGTGGATTTCTGGTGGGCTGTGGATCGTGCCGCAAAGGACTGCATCAAGGAACGCAGCACAAAAATCACGCACGGTATCCGGTTCATCTATCAGGGCAGCATGATGTTCATCGAACTACCGAGTGGCAGACGGCTTTCCTATGTGAAGCCGCGCATTGGAGAGAATCGGTTTGGCGGCGAATCCATCACCTATATGGGACTCGACCTATCGAAAAAGTGGGCGCGGATCGAATCCTACGGCCCGAAGCTCGTGGAAAACATCACGCAGGCAATCAGCCGTGACATTCTCTGTTATGCCATGCAGACGCTGCGAACGATGGACATTGTCGCGCACGTCCATGACGAACTCATCATCGAATGCGACGAGCGAGTCTCTCTTGTTGCCGTGTGTGAGCAGATGGCGCGAACCCCGCCTTGGGCAGACGGACTCCCGCTCCGTGCCGATGGTTTCGAGTGCCAATTCTATCAGAAAGATTGACTTCAATCCTCCCGTGAAAAATGGGAGGATTTTTGGTGACCAAAACCTCCCTGTTCGTCCTCTTACTGATGAGAGGAACTAATCAGTTTTCAAAGGGAGGAAAGCCTTTATGTTCTATGTCAAGGAAAACATCAATGAGGCTCTGGAGGTCACGGTGGAAATCAACGATGAGAATGTCTTTTGCCATTGTCCGCGCTGCGGAGCGGAAGTGCCTGTCGACCTCAACGAGTTTTTCGGCGATGCGGAGTTCGACCTCTTCGGCACGGCGATCTGCTGCACGGAGTGCAGCAGGAAGATGAGGTGCGAGAAATGATTGAGAGAAGAAATCACGAGGGCTATGCCGATCCTACAGCGCACGCAGCTCTCACCAAGGTATTCCGACAGAATCTGTTCACCTACATCTGCTCTCCCTATCGGGACAATCCGCGCGTCAATGTCATGCGGGCGCGGCAGTACTGCAAGTTTGCTGTGAGCAGGGGACGGATTCCCCTTGCGCCGCACTTGTACTTTCCTCAGTTCATGTCGGAGGTAGATGAGCGGGAGAAAGCGATGGATATGAACTTCGAGCTTCTGAGGCTGTGCGGCGAGGTCTGGGTGTTCGGCGAGCGAATCACCGAGGGCATGGAAACGGAGATTGCTCATGCCGGGAGACTGCGGAAGAACATCCGTTATTTCACAACCAAATGCGAGGAGGTGCTTGCTCCATGAAAATCGCGGTCTGTAATCGTAATACCGAGAAGCGGTACAAAAACAAAGAAATGAGCTGGGAGGACATCAAAGAGCGCAACCGTCATCCCATCCGTACCTCGGAAACCGTGGAAGAGTATCCGAAACTGCCGAAGGCACAGCGGGATATTGCCAAAGACCAGGGTGGCTTTGTCGGCGGCTGGCTGAGAGGCGGCATTCGGAAGAAAGGTCATGTCATCAGCAGGGAGTGCGGTGCGCTCGATGCTGATCACATTCCCGACGGGGAGGATTTTCTCGGTAAAGCAAAAGAAGTCCTCGCGGGCGTACGTTTCTTCATCTACTCCACCCACAGTCATGCGCCACAACATCAGCGGTATCGTCTCGTGATGCCGTTCTTCCGCGAAGTCAGTGAGGAAGAATATGCACCATTCATGCGTATGGTCGCAAAACAGATCGGCATGGAGTATTTCGATGACTCCACCTATCAGGCAAACCGCATGATGTACTGGGCTTCCTGCCCGTCCAACGGCGAGTTCATATTTGAGGAGCAGGACGGTGATCCGCTGGATGTGGATGCCTATCTCGCAAAATACGATGACTGGCGGGATGTGACACAATGGCCGGTATCTTCCCGCCAGTCCGAAGCCGTAAAGCACAGTGTCAGCACACAGGCAGATCCACTTCAGAAAAGTGGCATCGTCGGAGCCTTCTGCCGTGCCTACAGCATCGAGGAAGTCATTGAGAAACATCTCTCCGATGTCTATACACCGTCGGCGGTAGATGGGCGTTATGACTACATCCCCGGCGAAGGAACGGCGGGTGTGGTCGTCTATGACGGCAAATTCGCATACTCGCATCATGCAACCGATCCTGCCTCCGAAAAACTCCTGAACGCATTTGACCTCGTTCGAATCCATAAGTTCGGTGACGATGACTCCAAGAAGTCCTTTGCGGCGATGGCAGAACTTGCCAGTCGCGATGAACTCGTTTCCTCCTTGCTCCTCGCCGAGCGGAGGGAGACGGCGGCACAGGATTTTGAGGGCAGTGATTGGGAGACGGCACTCGTTCGTGACAAGAACGGCGTACTGGTCAACTCCCTGCGCAATTTGAAACTCATCATGGAGCATGATTCGGTCTTGAAGGGGATCGTATTCAACCAACTGGCGGACAATATGGAAATTCGGGGAGAAGTCCCGTGGAAGCATCCGGGGAGGTTCTGGCGGGATGCAGATGACGCGCAGCTCATCTGCTATGTAGACGATCACTATGGAACGTTCTCGGCACGAAACTATGAGATTGGTGTGACCAAGGTCGCCGACGACCGATCCTATCATCCCATCCGTGAGTTTTTAGACAGTCTGCCGCCGTGGGATAAAGTCCCGCGTCTGGACACCCTGCTCATTGATTATCTTGGAGCGCCGGATAATGCCTATGTACGTGCAGTCACGAGAAAGACACTCTGCGCCGCTGTTGCAAGAGTGCGGAAACCCGGCATCAAGTTCGACAACATTCTCGTCCTGAACGGACCGCAGGGAATCGGTAAATCTACAATCGTGGCACTTCTGGGCGGCGAGTGGTATTCCGACAGCCTGTCTCTGACCGACATGAACGACAAGACCGCAGCCGAAAAACTCCAAGGCTACTGGATCATGGAAATCGGAGAACTTGCGGGAATGCGGAAAGCCGACATCGACAAGGTCAAGGCGTTCATTTCGCGGCAGGATGATAAATACAGAGCCAGTTTCGGACGGCGTGTTACCCCGCATCCGAGGCAATGCATTTTCTTTGGCACGACCAACTGCGAGGGTGCATATCTCCGTGACGGTACAGGAAATCGCCGCTTTTGGACAGTCAAGACACCGGGCGGGAAAAGGAAGCCGTGGGATCTCTCTTTGGAGGAGATCAAGCAGATTTGGGCAGAGGCAGTCGCAAGATACGATGCTGGGGAATCCCTCTACCTTGACGCAGAGTTGGAGTCCGTGGCGAAAGCCGAGCAGGATGCCGTTACGGAGCAGGATGAGCGTGAAGGATTGGTGCGCCTCTATCTGGATGAACTTCTTCCTGCCAACTGGAATCAGATGGGGCTTTATGAACGGCGGGACTTCCTGAGCGGCGACGATCTTTCCGCACGAGGGACAGAAAAGCGGCAGACCGTCAGCAATATGGAGATCTGGTGTGAATGTTTTGGCAGACGGAAAGAGGATCTGCGTCCCATCGACAGCTATGCCATCGCTGCCATTATGGCAAAGATCCCCGAATGGCAGAAACTGCCCGAACCGAGACGCATCCCGATCTATGGCAAGCAGAGAATTTACAGCCGCTTGTGACTTGTGCCGCAGTTGTTCCACGTTCAAAGCTTTGCTGTATAAGGCTTCGGTACAAGGGAACAATATTTATATATTAAATAAAATATATAAAAAATAAATATTGAGCGCGCGGGTATACACATACGCGCGTAAAGCAAAATTTCCTGTGCAGCGTTGTTCCAAAAACCATCAAAAGCCTTGCTATGACTGGATGGAAGGATGGAACAAGCACATGGAACGGAGTGTGGAACAGGAGAACAGGATGCGGGAAAAAGACATTGAGCAGAAACTTGCAGCAAGAACCAGAGCGATGGGCGGCATCGCTCCGAAGTTCACCTCGCCGGGATTTGATGGAATGCCCGACCGACTGGTGCTTTTGCCCGGCGGCAGAATGGGCTTTGTGGAGCTGAAAGCACCGGGCAGGAAGCCGAGAGCCTTGCAGTTGGCACGGCACAGGCTGCTTCGGCGGCTTGGATTCAAGGTGTATGTGATTGACAAGATAGATCAAATTGACAGCGTATTGGAGGAAATCGACCATGAATGAACTTACGGTATTGGAACACAACAGTATCCGTGTCATGACCACGGAGCAGCTTGCCGAGGCGTATGGATGCAGGGCAATTCATATCCAGCAGAATTTTAAGAACAACAGGGCGCGATTCGTTGAGGGGAAGCATTACTTCAAACTTGAAGGTGCTGATCTCAAGGCTTTCAAGGACTCACTCGAAAATATCGAGTCAGTTGTCGGGAGTCGCGCACCGTCTCTGATTCTTTGGACGAAACAAGGGGCGGCGCGTCACAGCAAAATGCTCGGAACTGAGCGGGCGTGGAATGTTTTCGATGAGCTGGAAGAAAGCTATTTCAACCCCATGAGGAACATGACACCCGAGGAATTTCTGCTGTTCAGCGCACAGCGAATGGTGGAACAGGCGAAGGAAATCAAGGCGGCAAATGCCCGTATCGACAAGGTGGATGAACGGCTTCTCGATGTGGAGTCCAAGCAGATGACCATCGATGAGCACCACTACACCATCATCGGCTATGCCAACCTCACGGGAGTTCGTGGTGTGAGCCGGGATGCCGCCGCAAGACTCGGACGCAAAGCCTCGGCAATGTCCAGAAAGCAAGGCTACCATATCGGCAAGGAGTACGATGCAAAATATGGCTTGGTGAACACCTATCATGTGGATGTACTGCAGGAAGTTTTCAGGAGGTGATGCACTGTGAAGTTCATACCGCATGATTACCAGCAGTACGCCATCGACTTTATCGAAAGCCATCCGACTGCCGCCGTACTCCTGGATATGGGACTTGGGAAAACGGTGATTACTCTCACGGCCCTCAACGACCTGCTCTTTGACCATTTTGAGATTTCTCGCGTTCTCGTTATTGCACCGCTTCGTGTGGCACGGAATACATGGCCGCAGGAGATCGGCAAGTGGGAGCATCTGAATCATATCCGCTATTCCGTTGCAGTCGGAACGGAGAAAGAGCGTCGGGATGCGCTTCGCAAGCAGACCTCCCTCTACATCATCAACCGCGAGAACGTGCCGTGGCTCGTGGAGAAAACCGACTTCACCTACGATGCCATCGTGATTGACGAACTCTCCTCGTTCAAGAATTGGAGCGGCAAGCGATTCAAGGCACTCATGAAGGTTCGCCCATTGGCGAAGAGAGTCATCGGATTGACGGGCACACCATCCGGCAACGGCTTGATGGACTTGTTCGCAGAGTTCAAGGTACTCGACATGGGACAGCGACTGGGGCGGTTCATTACGAAGTATCGGCAAGATTACTTCAAACCGGACAAGCGAAATGGACAGGTGGTCTTCTCCTACGCTCCCTTGCCAGAAGCCGAGGAGCGGATCTACGAGAAAATCTCCGATATCACCATCTCCATGAAAGCCGCCGATCATCTGAGGATGCCCGAGCTGATTGAGAGCGAATACAGCGTCCGCATGGATGAGGAAGAGAAGAAAATGTATGCCGAGATGTGCGAGCAGTTGGTTTTGCAGATGAAGGGCGATGAGGTGACGGCGGCAAATGCCGGTGTCTTGTCCGGGAAACTCGTGCAGATGGCAAACGGCGCAGTCTACACCGACGATGGAGCTACGCTGCATATACATGACCGCAAACTTGATGCCTTGGAAGACATCATCGAGAGCATGAACGGCAAGCCGCTCCTCGTGGCGTACTGGTTTCGTCATGACGCAGAGCGCGTCGAAAAGCGCGTGCCATGCGTCCGACTGGATACGGATGAGACAATCGCCCGATGGAATCGTGGTGAAATCCCCGTCGCCCTGATCCATCCGGCGAGCGCAGGTCATGGCCTCAACCTTCAGAGCGGCGGTTCGAGCTTGGTGTGGTTCGGTATCACTTGGAGTTTGGAACTCTATCAGCAGACCGTGGCACGGCTCTATCGGCAGGGACAGAACTCAAACACTGTGGTGGTGCAGCACATCATCGCCGAGGGCACGATTGACGAGAGAATCCTCCGTGCCTTGAAACGAAAGGACAAGACTCAGACGGCTCTGATTGAAGCCGTCAAAGCGGAGGTAACATCATGAACTATGAGGTTCTGGCAAACGCCATCGTCGAACAGGCGGCAAAGGATTATCGCTGGGCGCGGACGGCTCTCGGCAAAGACCCGGAGAATGTTGCGGCGGCAGCGATGCGTAGCGAAACGGAGCGGTTCTTTCGTTCTGCATGGTTTGGGCAGTTGACAAGTCTGGATGGGGAATGGCTTCTTCAGAAGTTGGAGGGGGAATTTGCATGATCGCGAAAGAGTATCTCAGTCAGGCACGAAACATCGACAATGAAATCCAGAGTATGTTGGAGGAGGTCTCAGTTCTTCGCAGTATGGCAGAAAAGACTACCGCCGTGATTACGGGAATGCCGAGCAATGCAACGAGGAACACGTCGCAGCTTTCCGACACCATTGCAAAAATCATCGAGCGTGAAGAGAAGATCGACGCTGAGATTGATCGGCTTGTCGATCTGCGCTCCGAAATCTACGAAACGATACAGCAGGTGGAGGACAAAGAGGCACGGCGTGTCCTGTATCTCCGTTATATGGGTTACCGCTCGTGGGCAGAGATTGCGACGGAGATGAAACTTGGTCTTCGTCAAATCTACCGTCTGCATGGCGTTGGACTGAAAAATATTTCTCCGATGTCACTAAATGTCACTAAATGGCAGTCGATGTCGTCTTGATGTCACTACCTTGACAGTGATATGATATACTCAGCGAAAATAGGATATGGAATCAGCCTTCTTGGAGAAGCAATTCTCCGTGAGGGCTTTTTTGATGGAGAAACGCAATGCCGAGAAAACCAAAGCGCCCTTGTCGAATGACAGGCTGTCCGAATCTTACAGACCGGAAAAGCTGTTACTGTGAGGAGCACGAGAAAGTCATGCAGCGACATTACGACCACTTCACGCGTGGGTACGATCAGCACGAGCGGTATGGCAGCGTATGGCGCAGGATCCGTGACCGACATTTGGCAGGGCATCCGATCTGCGAGAAATGCAAAGAGCAGGGGAGATATGTTCTCGCAACGCTTGTGCATCATATTCGACCTCTCGCCGACGGCGGCACGCACGGTGAGAGCAATTTGATGTCGCTCTGCGTGTCTTGTCATGAGCGGATTCATCAGCGCGGCAGAGGCGATGGATACCCCCTAGGGGGCGGTTAAATCTCTAAAACCACGCCGTTACTGGACCGGGGAGGGGGAGTACGCACAAAAACGTCGGTTCAAACGGGGTATTAAAGGAAGGGGGCGAGAAGATGGCGCGGGACGGAACAAATCGCGGAGGACGACGCATCCGGGCGGGAGATAAGCCCGAACCACTCGCAGATAAGATTGCGGGCGGGCGCACGGCGCACATCATGGGGTTCCCAATGACGGAACTGGACGGCACAGACCTTGTGGATGCCGCTAACCTCTACGGTGAGGAGATGCCAACGCCGAGTGAGTTCCTGTCGGCACGGCAGAGGAACGGAAAACCGCTCGGTGCGGATGAAATTTTCCGCGAGACATGGCTATGGCTGAAGGAGCGCGGCTGTGAGCGTCTCGTAAATCCTCGCCTCATCGAAAGCTATGCGCAGGCATTTGCCCGCTTCATCCAATGTGAGGAAGCAATGAGTCAATACGGACTCATTGGCAAGCATCCGACGACAGGAGGCGCGATTGCAAGCCCCTTCGTCCAGATGGGACAGGCGTTTCAGAAGCAGTCCAATCTGCTCTGGTATGAGATATTCGACATCGTAAAGCAGAACTGCACCACCACATTCGTCGGTTCTCCGCAGGAGGATCGGATGGAACGGCTGCTGCGTTCGAGGAAGTAAGGAGGGAAGTGATTTGAATAAAACAACATCGGAGATGAAGCTCGTTCCAATCAGCAAGCTCGTCCCGTATGCCAACAATGCACGGACGCACTCGCCCGAACAAATCAACAAGCTGCGCGGAAGTCTACGCGAGTTCGGATTCGTCAGTCCCGTCATCATCGACAAGGACTATGGCATTCTCGCAGGACACGGACGTGTTGCGGCAGCGCGGGCGGAGGGGATAGAGAGCGTTCCCTGTGTCTTTGTCGATCATCTGACCGAGGCTCAGAAGAAAGCGTATATCCTCGCAGACAACCGTTTCGCCCTCGACGCAGGATGGGATGAAGATATGCTGCGCATCGAGATGGAAGCCTTGCAGGACATGGACTTCGATATCTCGCTCACGGGCTTCGACGAAGCTGAAATTGCTGACCTGCTCTCACTGGATGATGGTGAAGCGCAGGAAGACGACTTCGATGTGGACGCAGAACTGCAAAAGCCATGTGTCGCCAAAACAGGCGATGTATGGCATCTCGGCAAGCACCGTGTTATCTGCGGCGATTCGACGTTGCCGGAGACATACGAGCGGCTGCTCGGCAGTGAGAAAGTCAACCTTGTCTGTACGGACCCGCCGTATTTTGTGGCTCTGGAAAGTTCCTCCGGGAAGATCAAGAACGATGATCTGAATGACAAGGACGCCTACGAGTTCCTCAAATCTGCCTTTACCGCCTTCCACTCGGCAATGGCGACAGACGCCTCCATCTACGTTTTCTACGCAACGGCAAAAGCCCGCATCTTTCATGACGCTTATGAAGATGCGGGCTTTAAGGTTGGCGCGGGACTGGTGTGGAAGAAAGACCGTCTTGTCCTCACACGCACGGACTGGAAGTACATCCACGAGCCGATCATCTGGGGATGGCGAAAGGACGGGCGGCACAGATGGTACGGCGACCAGAAGCAGACCACGGTCTTTGCATTTGATCGCATCAAGGACTCGAAGAAAGACGGCTGCGGTCATCCATCCTCAAAGCCCGTGCCGCTTATCGCGTACCTTGTCAAGCAGTGTACGCAGACAAACGGTGTCGTACTTGACGGCTTCCTCGGCTCGGCATCAACGCTCATTGCCTGTGAGCAGTTGGGGCGTATCTGTTACGGTGTGGAGGTTGAGCCGAAATTCGTGGATGTCGCTGTTGAGAGGTACATTCAGAGCAAAGACAGCAATGCCGAAGATGTGTTTTTGGAACGTGACGGTGAGCGCATTCCGTATGCGGACGTGCCGAAATCGAAGGAGGAATCGTGATGCGTGTGTTTTTGAATCCGGGTCATGCGCCGGACGGGAATCCCGACCCCGGCGCGTGCGGGTATGGGCTGCGGGAATGCGACGTTGCAAAGAATGTCGCTGACCTTGTGGCGGGGTATCTCGCTGCCGCAGGTGTCGAGGTGGTCGGCTGTCTGCAATCTGATAGCCTCCATGAAGTAGTCTCGGCTTCCAACAACAGCGATGCGGACGTATTCATCTCCATCCACTGCAACGCCTGTAACGGCGCGGCAAACGGAACGGAGGTCTGGCACTTCTACGGAAGCGGCGCAGGGGAGACCTTGGCAAGCTGCATTCAGAACCAGATTGTCACGTCATTGGGGACTACAGATCGCGGCACAAAGGGGGCAAAGCCCGGTGTCAACGGGCTGTACGTTCTAAGCAACACGGATGCGGTCGCCGTACTCGTGGAGCTTGCATTTATCGACCATGAGGGCGATGCAGAGCTTCTTGGGACGCAGCAGGATGAATTTGCCCGTGCCATTGCGCGTGGGGTAACGGACTATGAAGGAGAGTGTTGAAGATGAAACTGGAACACATTCAAAATGAACTGAAGAATCATGTGGGGGATTTTGTACGGACGGAGGCGAAGGAAGCGACCGTCCTCTGGCTGCACGAGAAGGGACTTCCCGCAGCGCGTGAGGTGTCGGCGGCGTACACGGCGGCACTGAAAGAGAGCGCGGAGAAGGAGACGGGATGGTGCAGATTCCGTGACCGCATCTTCCTACCGCTTGTCATTGATGGGGCGATCTGGATGACGGGCAAGATGCTTGAGCGCATGACCGCGCCCCATTCTGCGAAATGATGGTATTCGGCAGTTTATCCTCCTAGATGGCTATGGTGTATACAACAGATTCTGCTTGCTAATTCTTCCCATACGAGTGATGAATGTAATGACCAAAGTACATGAAGGAGGAAACCACCATGAAGGTCAATTACAACATCCAAAAGGAAGAGCGCAAGGCGATGGTCGGGATCATCGGCAAGGTGCTCGGTGAAAAGCCCGTCTACTGCGGCGCACCGAGCTTTTCCTACAAGGTCGGCGCATTCGAGATTGCGAAGGACGGCAGCCTTTGCTTTGACGATGCCGCCGACGAAGCGACGGTGGCGCGTGTGCGCACGACACTGCGCGAGGCGGGCTTCATGTCCGAGGATTGGGAGAATGAGGCTTCCTGCGCGGACACAGAGGTAGATGAGTCGATCCAGACGGAAACGGCAGAGAATGAACCCGCCGCAGTAGAAACGGCAGAGATCGAGCTGAGTCAGACGAAAACAGCTGCGGATGAGCCGACCGCAGTAGAAACGGAAGCAGACGAGCAGATTCAGATGGAAACGTCGGAAGAACCTGCTCCGACTGAGGAAGCGATGGCAGAACCCGAAGAGGACAGCCTTTCCATCAGCCTACCGCGCAGCCTTTTCACCGAGACGGCATTGCAGAATCTCGATGCACTCCTTCTGAGCAAGGGGCGGCTGATTCGTCACGCCTTCGACATCCGGGAAGCGACCTACACGCTGACCGATGACCGCATCACCTTCGCATGGCTGCACGGTACGATCACCGATGAAACGGCAAAGGCGTATGCCACATTCATCAGCAAGCTCTGCGAAATGGCACGGACGCAGAAGCGCGTCACGGCGAAGGAGAAGATTGTGGACAACGAAAAGTACGCCTTCCGCTGCTTCCTCCTGCGCCTTGGCATGATCGGGAGTGCCTACAAAGAGTCGCGTAAGATTCTCCTGCAGAACCTCACGGGCAGCAGCGCGTTTAAGAGCGGACATCGGAAGGAGGCTGAGCATCATGCGGTTTCCGAGTAGAGAGCAAATTGCCGCATTGCGGCAGAGGTATCCGCGCGGGACGAGAGTGGAACTCCTCGGCATGGACGATCCACAAGCTCCGCCGACAGGAACGATGGGCGAGATTCTGGGCCTTGATGACGCGGGACAGCTTCTCGTCCGATGGGCGACAGGATCGTCACTCAGCCTTATCCCCGGTGTGGACTCCTTCCGCATCGCAGAGAAAGGCGGCAAGGGATGAACGAGAAGATTGTTTCCCAGATCAGGGATATTCGCGAATCCGGGCGGGTGAATATGTTCGATGTTCCTGCGGTTCAGCGGATGGCGTTCGAGATGGGATTCTACGAACTGGTCTGCTTCATCGAGGAAGACCGTGCGGAGTATGTACGCTTTATCCTCACGGGCGAAAAATAGTAGACAATTTCAGCGATTCAGCACAGCCTTTCGGGGCTGTGTTTCTCTCGAAAAATAAGTGTGATTTATCGAAAATAAGACTTGCTATATTCTGCGTTTAGAGACATATATGTAAATGACCGAAGGGAACAACTTACACAAAGGAGGAAACGAAAATGAAAAACGCAGAAGCAAGATGGCCGAAGACCACCACGATGGAGCACCTCGATGAGATGCGGTACGGGACGAGCGGCGCGGTGCTTCGGTACGGCGAGCAGATCCTTGTGGTCGGCAGAGAATGCTGGGGCTTCCACGCAGCCATCTACGAGATGGTTGAAACGCCGGAAGAGACGGGTTTTGCGGACATCGAATGCCGCCTGAACCTTGTCGAAGCCGCCGCAGAGCTTTTTGAGGACGGCGGGCATGCGGTGGCTTGGTGCATGAAGCGCATCTAAGCCACGCCGAACAACAAAACAGCCCTTCGGGGCTGCTTCTCGTTTCAGATATTGTGAGTCGCTGACGGCGGCTCTTTTTTGATGGGGGTGATTGCTTGCGGAAACTCATGGACTATAAGCCGACGGAGTTCATGGCAGAGGACGCACACTATGACAAAGCCGCTGCGGACTACGCCGTGGGCTTTATCGAGTGTCTGTGCCATACGAAGGGGACGTGGGCAGGAAAGCCTTTTGAACTCATCGACTGGCAGGAGCGGATCATCCGCGACATCTTTGGCATTCTGAAACCGAACGGGTATCGCCAGTTCAACACGGCGTATGTGGAGATTCCCAAGAAACAGGGAAAACAGCTTGCCCTCGATACGAAAATCCCTACACCCGAGGGATTCACTACGATGGGTGATATTCGCGTCGGAGATACCGTTTTTGATGAAAACGGGCAGACCTGCCATGTTGTCGCCAAGAGCGATGTGGATGATACGGAACAGGCATATCGGCTGACCTTTCGTGACGGTTCCTCCATCGTCGCGGGAGAGCGTCATCTCTGGAATGTGGATTACATCATCGGCGAGCCGCGATCAGTCCTTTGGACAACGGGTGAAATCTACCATCGGACGATGAAACACAGAGAAAAATATCGGGATAACGAGAAGGAGGCACGCCGTTCCATTATCCGAATCCCTGTGGCAAAGCCGTTGAATCTCAGGGCGTGCGATCTTCCTGTTGATCCGTATCTTTACGGATACTGGCTCGGCAACGGATGTGCCACAAAGCCCGAAATTACTATCTGCGATAAGGACGTACAGGCGGTCACACAGAATGTGCCGTATGCTCCATACAACAGCATTACTCAGCCGGGAAGTGTGCGCGTGTACTATGAGGAACTAAAGAGCATCCTCGTTCCGACATTCCGAGATAAGGTTATCCCAGTCGCATATCTAAGAGCCTCGGAGCGTCAGCGTTGGGAACTCTTGCAAGGTCTGATGGATTCTGACGGGTGCATCGGGAATCGGAAGGCGCAGAGCGTCTACGTCAGCACCATCAAGCAGCTTGCGGAATCGGTACGTGAACTCTTGTGGAGTCTCGGCATCAAGAATGCCATGACCGAAGCACCGTCTACGCGATGCGGAAAGCCGACAGGGGAAACCCTCTACATCATACGGTTCACTACATTTGACGATCAACCAACATCAAAACTGCATCGGAAAATCTGCCGGAAACGGGAGCGGGTTAAAGAAACTCGCTCCTGTTTTCATTATCTGGCAGATATGGAACCGCTCAAAGAGTGCGTCCCCATGCAGTGCATTCAAGTGGACAGCAGAAGCCATTGTTATCTGGTAGGGGAATCCTTCGTTCCGACGCACAACAGTGAGCTTGCCGCCGCCGTTGCACTGCTCCTTTGCTGCGGCGACGGTGAGGAGCGAGCTGAGGTATATGGATGTGCTGCCGACCGTCAACAGGCGAGCATCGTGTTCGAGGTCGCAGCAGATATGGTGCGGATGTGTCCCGCACTCAGCAAGCGGGTGAAGATCCTCGCCTCCCAGAAGCGGATGGTGTATCTGCCGACGAACAGCTTCTATCAGGTGCTTTCGGCAGAGGCATATTCAAAGCACGGCTTCAATATTCACGGCGTTGTGTTTGATGAGCTGCACACGCAGCCGAACCGCAAGCTCTTTGACGTTATGACGAAAGGCTCGGGCGATGCGCGTATGCAGCCGCTTTATTTCCTCATTACGACAGCAGGAACGGACACGCAGTCCATTTGCTACGAGACGCATCAGAAAGCGAAGGACATTCTCGACGGACGAAAGATTGACCCAACCTTCTATCCCGTGATCTACGGAGCGAAGGAAGATGAGGACTGGACAGACCCGGAGGTCTGGAAGAGGGCGAATCCCTCGCTCGGCATTACGGTCGGCATCGACAAGGTACAGGCGGCTTGTGATTCGGCACGGCAGAATCCCGCCGAGGAGAACAGCTTCCGTCAACTGCGTCTGAATCAATGGGTGAAGCAGTCCGTGCGGTGGATGCCGATGGACAAATGGGATGCGTGTGCCGCCCCTGTTGACGCTGAGTTCTTAAAGGGGCGTGTCTGCTACGGCGGTCTTGACCTTTCCTCCACGATGGACATTACGGCATTTGTTCTTGTGTTTCCTCCGACGGAGGAAGATGAGCCGTTTGCCGTCCTTCCGTACTTCTGGATTCCAGAGGAGAACATTGACCTGCGTGTGCGCCGCGATCATGTACCGTATGACGTGTGGGAGAAGCAGGGCTTTCTCATGAGCACCGAGGGAAACGTCGTACATTATGGCTTCATCGAAGCGTTCATTGAGAAACTGGGCGAAAAGTATAACATCTGTGAGATTGCGTTCGACCGATGGGGCGCAGTGCAGATGGTGCAGAATCTTGAAGGGATGGGCTTCACCGTTGTTCCATTCGGGCAGGGCTTCAAGGATATGAGTCCGCCGACCAAAGAGCTGATGAAGCTGACCTTGGAAAAGAAAATAGCGCACGGCGGGCATCCCGTCATGCGCTGGATGGCAGACAACATCTTCATTCGCACCGATCCTGCGGGGAACATCAAGGCAGATAAGGAAAAATCTACCGAGAAGATCGACGGTGTGATCGCGCTTATCATGGCACTGGATCGTGCGATCCGCTGTGGAAATGATACGTCGGAATCGGTGTATGAGAGTCGCGGCATATGGGCATTTTAGGGCGATTGTATACGCACATATGGCCTTGCTATTTCTGTGATAGTACGGGAATATACACATACCGAAAGGGAAAACCGAAGAACCAAGAAACGGAGGAAAAGAAAATGAACAAGCAGGAAATCGCCAAGATCATCGAGAGCAAGGCTGCCGAGTACGGACTCAAGCTGCAGGAAAACACCATGGGCTGGGCAAACGAGAGCAACCACGACAGCTACATCCGCATCGAGGTTCGCAAAGAGAGGGATTATGACAAGACGGATTGGGAAGCCCGCAAGGTTTTCTGGGACATCAAAGCCAACGCCGGCATTTGCCAGATGGGCGGAAATCCAACGCCGGAGGAACTTTTGAAAGCCGCCGACGAGATTGCGCGGGGGGCAAGATTCACAGCCGCAATCAACAGCATGGAGCTTTCCTGCATCGAAAACTTCTAAACCGAAATGAGGGAGCGCCGCTCGGAAGGGCGGCGCTTCTGCTATCATCTTTTGAAATGGAGGCGACCATGAACTTCTTCACAAAACTCTTCCGTTCGCGGGACAAGCCCAAGAATCATCTTGGCGGCTTGTCATTTTTGTTTGGGCAGACGGCGGCGGGCAAGGCGGTCAACGAGCGTACTGCAATGCAGACAACGGCAGTCTACGCCTGTGTCCGCATTCTCGCAGAATCTATCGCGGGATTGCCACTCCACGTCTATAAATACAAAGGGGCGGGCAAAGAGCGCGTGCCGGAGCATCCGTTGTACTTCCTGCTCCATGATGCGCCGAATCCCGAGATGACCTCCTTTATATTTCGCGAAACAATGATGAGTCACCTTCTTCTGTGGGGGAATGCTTACGCACAAATTTTGCGGGATGGCAGGGGGCGTGTTCTCGGACTTTATCCTCTGCTCCCGGACAAGATGGAGGTCAGCCGTGACAGTCGGACAGGTGAACTCTACTACACCTATACGAGAAGCACGGAGGAGAATCCGAATTTTGCGGACAAGGGGCAGATTCGGCTACGGCGTGAGGATGTGCTGCATATTCCGGGACTTGGATTTGACGGCTTGGTCGGCTATTCTCCCATTGCTATGGCAAAGAATGCCATCGGGATTGCACTTGCGACCGAGGAATACGGTGCGGCATTCTTCAAGAACGGAGCGCGTCCGGGTGGCGTACTCGAACATCCGGGTGTCCTCAAAGACCCGTCGAAGCTCCGTGAGAGTTGGCACGCCGTTTACGGCGGCACGATGAACACGGGCAGGATTGCTGTTCTTGAGGAAGGTGTAAAGTATCAGCAGATTGCCATTCCACCCGAGGAGGCGCAGTTCCTAGAGACGAGGAAGTTCCAGATCGACGAGATTGCGCGGCTCTACCGTGTACCGCCGCATATGGTAGGAGACTTGGAGAAATCCTCGTTTTCGAACATCGAGCAGCAGTCCCTCGAGTTCGTCAAGTACACGCTGAACCCGTGGGTCGTGCGGTGGGAGCAGTCGCTGCAGAAAGCACTGCTGACGGACAAGGAGCGGAAGGATTACTTCATCCGCTTCAACGTGGACGGGCTTCTGCGTGGAGATTACAAGAGCCGCATGGAGGGCTATGCCATCGGGCGGCAGAACGGATGGCTCTCGGCAAACGACATCCGCTGCCTTGAGGACATGAATCCCATCGAAGCAGACGAGGGTGGAGATCTGTATCTCATCAACGGGAATATGACAAAACTGAGGGATGCGGGTTTATTCGCCAACAAGAAAGGAGAGGGCGATGAAGCGTAAGTTTTGGAATTGGGTACGGAACGAAGGAGAGAAGCGGACATTGCTTCTGGATGGTGAAATCTCGGACGAAACGTGGTGGGGCGATGAAGTCACACCTCAGATGTTTCGATCTGAGCTTCACGCCGCCGAGGGAGATATTGACCTTTGGATCAACTCTCCGGGCGGGGACTGCTATGCGGCGGCACAGATCTACAATATGCTCATGGAGTATAAGGGGAACGTCACCGTTAAGATTGACGGGATTGCCGCCTCTGCTGCATCCGTTGTTGCGATGGCAGGATCAACGGTTGAGATTTCTCCCTTGGGGATGTTGATGATTCACAATCCCATGACCGTCTCCATCGGCGATACACACGAGATGGAGCGGACGATTACGTTCCTTGCCGAAATTAAGGAGAGCATCATCAACGCTTATGAGATCAAGACGGGGCTTTCCCGTGCGAAGATTTCACGGCTGATGGATGCCGAGACGTGGATGAATGCAAAGAAGGCGGTGGAGCTTGGATTTGCGGATTCTGTTCTCTATACGGACGCACAGCGTCCTGTTACCGATGCGGCAGACGGGCTGATCTTCTCCCGTGCCGCTGTCACGAACTCCCTGCTCTCGAAATTCGGGCAGGGAACACACAATGTCGATGCAGAGCCGTTTAAAAAGCGGCTCTTTTCTATTTCACACTAAGAAACTAATGGAGGGACAAGGACATGGATAAGATTATGGCAATGCGCGAGAAGCGTGCGGAAATGTGGGAACAGGCAAAGCAGTTTCTGGATTCTCACGAAAAGGACGGGCATCTCACAGCCGAAGATGCCAAAGCATACGAGCAAATGGAGAATGAGGTGCTTGCGCTCGGCAAGGACATCGAGCGCATGGAGCGTCAGGCGATTCTCGATGCGCAGCTTGCAAAGCCCGTGACGGCGGCAATCACCAACATTCCGGGGGCTGTGCTCAACGCGGAAAAGACGGGACGTGCAAGCGAGGCATACCATGCAGCAATGCTGAAGGCACTCCGTACGAACTTTCGGCAGGTGGAGAACGTCCTGCAGGAGGGCGTGGATGCAAACGGCGGCTATCTCGTGCCGGAGGAATACGATCAGCGTCTCATTGACGTTCTGAATGAGGAGAACGTCCTGCGTCCGCTTGCAACGACGATCACGACGAGTGGGGAGCACAAGATCAATATCGCCGCCACGAAACCTGCGGCATCGTGGATTGAGGAGGGCGCAGCACTTACCTTCGGGGACGCGACCTTCGACCAGATCGTTCTCGACGCGCACAAGCTCCACGTCGCAGTCAAGGTAACGGAAGAGCTTCTCTACGACAACGCCTTCAACCTTGAGAACTATCTCATCGAGCAGTTCGGCAAGGCACTGGGCAACGCAGAGGAGGACGCATTCCTGAATGGCGATGGGACGCACAAGCCGAAGGGACTTCTCACCTCGGCAAAAACATCTGTCACCACGGCGGCGGCAGACCTCAAGGCGGACGAACTCGTGACGCTCGTCTACAGCCTCAAGCGTCCCTACCGCAAGAATGCAGCGTTCATCGTCAATGACCAGACGCTTGCAAGCATTCGCAAACTCAAGGACGCGAACGGTGCGTATTTCTGGCAGCCGTCCTACCAGATGGGGGAGCCCGACCGTCTGCTCGGCTATCCCGTCTACTCTTCGGCATATATGCCTGCTGTCGAGGCAGGCAAGACCGTCATCGCGTTCGGCGATTACTCCTACTACAACATCGGGGATCGCGGCACCCGTGCTCTGCAGGAACTCAAGGAACTCTTCGCGGGCAACGGTATGATCGGCTATGTCATGAAGGAGCGTGTGGACGGAAAGCTCGTTCTTGAGGAAGCCGTGCAGACGCTTAAGATGAAGGGTTGATGTATGTTTGCGGCAAAGAGGGGAGGTGGTTCTATGCTTGTGCCGCTCGCAGCAGTCAAGCAGTATCTGCGCATTGACGGCGATGAGGAGGACGATCTCCTCATGCACTTTGCGGAAACGGCAGAACAGATTTGTACGGCACTTCTGCGCGTGAAGAAGCTGTCCAAGGTCGAAGATCAGGCAATTGTGCGCGTCGCAATCCTCTACGCCGTGTCCTATCTCTACGAACACCGAGAGGAAGCGGATCACAGAGGGCTTGCGCTGACACTTCGCTCCTTGCTTTTTGGTGTGCGGAAGGAGGTCTTTTAGGTGAGAGTGTCCATGAGCGAACTGCGTCATCGAATCACTATTCTGCGTCCCGTCACAGATACGGACGATGAGGGAAATATCCTCTCATCGTCGGTGCAGGAAGTCGGTAAAGCATGGGCACTCGTTCTGCCCTTTGCGGCAAAAATCTTGGACGGATATGCGGAGAAGGTGCAGGAGGTGGATTACCGCATCGTCATTCGTTACCGTGCGGATGTGCGCATGACGGATCGTATTCGTTGGGAAGACAAAACGCTCACGCCGATTGCACCGTCATATCCGCTCGGCGGGAAGAAACGGTGGCTTGTTCTGGAATGCAGGGAGTTGGTGGAAGATGGCTAGATACCGAGGTTTCGTCTCTGCCGAGAAGATATTGTCCGAACTCGGCGCGGAGGCGACGACTGCGCAGGATGAGCAATCTCAATAAATGGAAGAAAGCAGGGGGTGTCTGATATGGATCAGATTTTGACAATACGTCTGTATGCGGCGGGCATCGGCATCGTTGTTGGGGAGTTCCTCGGCAGCTTTGACGATCTGCTCTATGCCCTCGTTGTGTTTGTGGCGACGGACTACATCACAGGTGTTCTCCGTGCGATTGTGGAGAAGAAGCTGTCCAGTGCAATCGGCTTCAAGGGAATCTGCAAGAAAGTCTGCATCTTCACCCTTGTCGGCGTGGCGAACGTCCTTGATGTACACATCATCGGGAGCGGCTGTGTCCTGCGTTCTGCCGTGATCTTCTTCTACATCTCGAATGAAGGAATCTCCATCATCGAGAACGCAGCACGGATGGGGCTTCCCGTTCCACAGAAACTGCAGGACATGATGCACAGCCTCAAAGATAAATAACTGCTTTAACCTCAATGCCCGGCGGCTTACCGTCGGGTTATTTTTTTACTTTTTGGGTGACCAAAAGTGCCGTTTTTGTCTGCTGTTCCATGAAGGGAGATGTTGAGATGAGCAAGGAAGAAGGGCTTCGGGAAATGACGTATCAGATGGTGATGCGTGCTTCATGGAAAATGCTGCAGA
>ERZ773073.224-NODE-224-length-32802-cov-29.663908_pt1 | contig 32802 bp, 39 predicted proteins | sample MGYA00580616_ERZ773073 | MGnify/ENA primary metagenome ERZ773073 (study PRJEB29015, sample SAMEA2737960) | human oral metagenome | biome: human oral; feature: human-associated habitat; material: dental | place: China | collected 2131 ...
TATAAAAAGTAATATAAGCAATACTGCAAGTGAAATACCTAGAAGAACTTTTAAAATCATATCTAAATTTATTGTTACCATATTTCCTCCTAGTTTCTAACTACTTTTTTGCCTTTTCTTTTACTTCTTTAGCTTTTTCTTCAACTTTTTTAGCTACTTCTTCAACCTCTTCTTCTATTTCTTCCTCAATTTCTTCAACCTTTTCTGAAATAGTTTCATCTGTAAGTTCATCATATTTTTCAGCAAGAGCTTCTCTTATATCAGAAGTTTTCTCTTCAATATAATTTTTAGCATTAGCAAGATTTTCACCTACATAATTAAGTCCTTTTTTAGTGGCATCTGAGATATTTTTTCTAGTTTCTTTTCCAGATTTTGGAGCAAATAAAAGACCTAATGTAAATCCAGCTCCTACACCAGCAAGAACTTTCAATGTTCCAACTATTTTTTCATTTCTTTCAGCTCTTTCTTTTTCAAGACGTTTTTCATGAATATAATTTATTAATCCCATTATTGTACCTCCTATATGTAATTATTTTTACAACAATCTATATAATATAAAATATAATTGTTATAATTACTTATATTATATATTATTTTTTTACAAATTGCAAATAAAGAATAATAGTAAGTCTTGCAAAAGTAAAATTTTCAATCTAAAAATAAAAAAGAGAACTATTTTAAGTTTCAACTTAAAATAATTCTCTTGATATCCCTAATTATTTAAAACTATTCTTCTATGACTCCATAGTCTCCATCTTTTCTTTTATAAACTACAGCCATTTTACCTGTTTCTGAGTTAGTAAAAGCAAAGAAAACTCTATTTAAATATTCAAGTTGTAAAATTGCTTCAGATATTTCCATAGGTTTTAGAGGTAGATATACTCTTACAAGTTTCTTTTCATCAGAAATTTTTTCTTCAGGTTCTACTATGTAATCAAAACTATATGATTTCTTTCTAGTATCATCTTGAACTTTAGCTCTACTACGTTTTTCTTTATGTTTTTTCAATTGATTTTCCATAATATCTACAGCTTTATCTATTGAAGCATATAAATCAGTTTCTGTTGCAGTAGCTTTTAAAGTACTTCCACTTAAATAAGCTAGAATTTCAGTTACATGAGCATTTCCTGTTTTCAATTTAGAAGCAGCTAAGGTTGCATCGATCTTTAATATAGAATCATTAAATTTTTCTACTCTTGAGATCTTTTCTTCAGCATATTTTTTGATTGCATCAGTCAAAGTAATTTTTCTTCCGTGAATTGATAATTTCATACTACCACTTCCTTTAACATTTTTAGTACTTTTATTTTGTTACCCTTTTATATGATACTATTATAGCATATATTTGCAAAAAAATATACACAATTTTTTTATTTCGTAATCAACCACTTAGCAATATCTTTTGCATGGTAAGTTATTATTATGTCTGCTCCTGCTCTTTTTATTGCAAAAATATTTTCCATAACAATTTTCTTTTCATCTATCCAATTATTTTTAGCAGCTGCCTTAACCATAGAATATTCTCCACTTACATTATAAGCAACTATAGGTAAATGAGTTACTTCTGATACAGACTTTATAACATCTAGATATGCCATAGCTGGCTTCACCATTATGAAATCTGCTCCTTCTTGTGTATCTGCTTCCACTTCTGCATAGAAATTATTAGTGCTTCTAAAATCCATTTGATAAGTTTTTCTATCTCCAAAGCTTGGTGCTGAGTCAGCAGCATCTCTAAAAGGACCATAGTATGCTGAAGAATACTTAACACTATAAGCCATTATAGGTATGTCTTTAAAGTTATTTTCATCTAAGATTTCTCTAATTTTAGCTATTCTTCCGTCCATCATATCTGAAGGTGCTATTATATCTGCACCTGCTTCTGCATGGGAAAGAGCTATCTTAGCTATATATTTAAGAGTTTCATCATTATCCACATCATGATGATGTAATATTCCACAATGTCCATGAGATGTATATTCACACATACATACATCTGTTACTATTAAAAATTTATCAGAATAATTTTTTCTAATATGTCTTATAGCTTTTTGAACTATCCCCTCTTTATCATAGGCTTGACTTCCAACTTCATCTTTATGAGCTGGTATACCAAAAAGTAAGATATTATTAATTCCCAACTTCAATAATTCATCTAATTCTTCATTTAATCTATCTAAAGAGTATCTGAATTGTTCAGGCATAGATTCTATTTCACTCTTTATATTTTCTCCTTCACAGATAAACAAAGGATAGATAAGTGAACTAGTTTCTATACTTATATTCTTCACCATTTCTCTTGTTAATGCATTTCTTCTCAATCTTCTTGTTCTTACAAACATTTTTTCTCCTTTTTATTCTCCAATAAAACCATTATTTTTAACTTCTTTTATTATTTTACCACTTTCATCATATTCTTTATAGACTCCGTTTAAAATATTATCCTTGTAAATTCCAACAGATTTTAATTTACCATTAGGATAAAAAGTTCTAACTTCCTGTCCATTTTCAACTTTTTTTACTTTCATTTTAGTATAAGTTTTAGATAAATTTTCATAAAAATCTATATCTATATTTTCATCTTGAATAGAACCTTTATATTTAGCTATACTTTCACTTAAAATTTTTCCTTCAGAATATGTAAGCATAGTGATATTTTTCTTATCAAAGTCATATTCTGTCTTTGAGCTAAGGCTTCCATCATCATAATATGAATAAGAAATAAAGCTCTTTACATTCTCTTCAAAGTTTTCACTAAATTTATTATTAAGGATATCTGATTGATTGCTGGCTTCATTATCCTTAATTTCTTGAACTAACTTTTCTATTTCATTAAGCGAAATTTCCTTTTTTAATTTAATTTCTATTTTTACTATTATATCTCCACTTGGAGTATATATTTCAGCCAATATATCTAATTTATTTTTTTGCACATATCTTATTGTATTTTTTATATGCTTATTATTTGAGATATTAATTTTTTCCTTTGGAATAATATTTTCAATATATTTTTTAGGAAGCCCATCTTTAATATTAGTCCTATATACAACTATAACTTCTTTATTCTTATCAAATACTTTTTGTAGTTTTTCTCCATTTAGAGCTTTCACAGAAGAATAAGAAAAAATACTATTTACTAAAAAGAGTAAAAACATAAATAAAAAATTCTTTTTCATATCTAACTCCTTAGTTTTTTATTTCTTTACTTCTCAACATCTTTGTTGAAAATTTCTTTTACAAGTTCTCCATTTTCATCTAAACCTTTACTTACACTATCTAGTACTCCATTTTTATAATTAAGTATTGAAGTTACTTCTCCTTTTTCATTGTAAACTTTCATTTCTCCATGAGGTAGTCCATCTTTCATTTTTCCTTTAGATAAAAGAGTTTTATCAAGCCAAGTCTCAATATTTCCTGTTGTAAGATTAGAATCAAAGCTATAGATAAATTTTAACTTATGCCCTTCATCAAGATAATTCGTAACTATAGTCTTATTTCCTATATCTTCTTGTTTAGTAAGTAGTTTCCCATTTTTATCATATAAATCTAGTGTCTTATACTCCATATCTTTTGGGCTAACTTCTACGAAGTCACTATTTTTTGTTTTTACTAAAGTCTTTTTTATTTTACTTTCATACTTTATTCTAAATTTTTCATTATCTTCTAAATATGTTATATCTGCATATTCAAAAAAACCTTCTTTCTTATGAATTTCTTGATACTTCATTTCAAATGGTAAAAAACTATTTGAAACATTCTTTGAAAGTACTTTTTCATGAAGTAATTTACCAGTCTTATCTTTAACTATCATCTTTTCTTTTTCTATTTTTACTGAAAATACAAGATTTTTTTCTTCTACTCCTTTTTCTATATAAGCCTTTAAGTTTTTACTACTTTTAGCTTCTGATATAACCAAAGTTTTAACTGCATTCATGAAATCTGCTGAGGCCGTTTCATAAACTTCTGCTGAGTAAGATACTAAACTAGAAAACATAAATAGTCCTAGTATAAAAATTAAAAATTTTTTCATTTTTCCTCCATTCAAAACTCTAAAAAGTATAAAATAAAAAAGTTAACTTCAAATTAAGCTAAACTTTAAAATAAATATTATTAATTAAGATCTATCTATTATTTTATTATATAGAATTTTATTTTATAAATCAATCTATTTATAAAATAAAAAAAGCTAGGTAACAACCTAACTACTATTAATAATATGGCGGTGAGAGAGGGATTTGAACCCTCGGTACCGAAACGGTACTCTGACTTAGCAGGTCAGTGCATTAGGCCACTCTGCCATCTCACCAAACTTACCAAATATATGTTAATGGCGGAAGGCTAGAGACTCGAACTCTAAAGTCTTACGACGCCGGTTTTCAAGACCGGTTCCTTACCAATTAGGATAGCCTTCCACGCATTGACTATAATAACATACTAATAATACTTTTGTCAAGAAAAATTATAGAGCAGATTTAGCAGTTTCTACTAATTTTGTAAATTCAGCAGCATTATTTAAAGCTATATCAGCTAAAACTTTTCTATCAAGTAAGATACCAGCTTTTTTAAGACCATTCATTAATACAGAATAAGAGACTCCATTCATTCTTGCAGCAGAGTTTATTCTTGTAATCCATAATTGTCTCATTCTTCTTTTATTAACTTTTCTATCTCTTGTTGCAAAAGCCATTGCTCTTCTAGTAGCTTGTTTAGCTTGTTTAAAAGCGTCTCCTGAAGCACCTCTAAAACCTTTAGCAGCTTTTAATACTCTTTTATGTCTTTTTCTTCTTATAATTCCAGTTTTTACTCTCATTTCTATCCTCCTAAATTAGATTAATTATCTTCCTTCTCCATATGGTAGTAGTCCTTGCATATGTCTCTTATAAGTTTCAGTAACCACAGCATCTTTCTTTAAGTGGTTCTTTCTTTTTCTGTCTTTTTTAGTTAAGATATGGCTTTTACCAGAATGTTTAATAACAAATTTCCCAGTTCCAGTTACTTTAATTCTTTTTTTAGCTCCTCTATGAGTTTTCATCTTTGGCATATTCTATTCCTCCTTATTATTTTAAATAGATAACTAATTCTTAATTTCTTAATAAAAAATATGTAAATTTAAAGTCATTACTTTATTTTTTTAGGTGATAAGATTAAATGTTTTTGTTTATCAGCATATTTTTTCTCTACCTCAGCAATTTCAGCAAATCTTTCAGCTATCTCATCTAGTGTTGTAACTCCTAGATTAGCATGCATCTTTTCTCTACCAAACAATACCAAAGTAACTTTTACCTTATTTTCTTTTTCTAAAAATTTAGTAACTTGATTAAGTTTAGTTTCTAAATCATGGCTGTCAATTCTTGCAGTCACTTTAATTTCTTTAATAACAACTTGCTTTTGATTTTTCTTAGCTTCCTTTAATTTTCTAGTTTGCTCATACTTATATTTGCTATAATCCATTATCTTACAGACAGGTGGAGTTGCACTTGGAGCAATCTCAACCAAATCATAGCCTTGTGAAGTAGCTAAATTTAAAGCTTGTTCTGCTGTCATAATACCTAATTGTTCACCATCAAAAGAAATAATTCTGAATTCCTTCCCTCTAATCTTTTCGTTTATTCTTGTCTTGTCAGAAATAACACTACACCTCCATTGAAAAAAAAATAAAACAGGCAAAAGCCTGTTCTAAAATACAATATTATAAATAAATTAAAAAACTTAATTTATTAAATTATAAATTATTATTGACCTGCTGAAAACTTATAAGTCCATGAGGTGAGAAACAGGCTTGCTTCTACTTTACATTATTTTTTAAAATTTAATACTATATAAGTATATAGTATTTTTTAGAATTTGTCAAGAAAAATATTGCTATATAATTTATAAATTATGTAATTTATCATATTCATTTGAAGTATTAACAACTAATTTATACAAAACAATTAAAGCAATTAAATTTGGTATAACCATAAATCCATTAAATAAATCTGCAAGTTCCCAAACAAGTTCAACTTTTTGTGTAGAACCTATAAAAATTGCTATCATAACTAAAATTCTATAAACATTGATAGCTTTTTTACCAAATAAATATTTTATATTAGCTTCTCCAAAAAAATACCAACCAATAATTGTTGAGAATGCAAAAAAGAATAATGCAACTGCAATAAAAATAGTTCCTGAATATCCTAAAGCAGCCTCAAAAGCTTTTTGTGTTAATGTAATACCAGTTAAAGTTCCATCTCCTATATTAGAAGTAAGAATAACAAGTGCTGTTAAAGTTAATACTATAAAAGTATCTATGAAAACTGTTATCAATGCAACATTTCCTTGTTCAACTGGATTTTTAACTTTTGCAATAGCATGAGCATGTGGAGTTGAACCCATACCAGCTTCATTTGAGAATAATCCTCTTGCAACTCCATATCTTATAGCTTTTTTTACACCCATTCCTAAGAAACCTCCAAGAATTGATTTCATAGAAAAAGCATTTACAAATATTGCTTCAAAAGCTTTGATAACATTAGAGTAGTTTATTGCAATTATAATTAAACAAATTAATATATATAGTCCTGCCATTAAAGGAACAACTTTTTCTGTGAAAGATGCAATTCTTTTTACACCACCAAAAAATACAAATCCTCCTAATAGAGCAACAACAACACCTGTTATATATGGAGAAATATTAAAAGCATTCTTCATAGCCTCTCCTATTGAGTTAGCTTGTACACCATTTCCCATAAAACCTAGTGCTAATATACAAGATAGTGCAAAAAATACAGCAAGAATTTTTGATAAGAAACTTTTATTAAAAAGTTCTTCTATATAGTATGCAGGTCCTCCTGTAACTTCCCCTTCAACTTTTCTTTTAAATAATTGACTTAAAATAGCTTCTGCATAGATAGTTGCCATTCCAAAAAATGCACTTACCCACATCCAAAATATAGCTCCTGGCCCTCCTGATACAATAGCAGTTGCAGCTCCAGCGAGATTTCCTGTTCCAACTTGTGCTGCAATAGCAGTTGCAAGTGCTTGGAAGGATGACATACCATTGTGATCAGCATCTTTACCATTTATATCAAAATCTCCTGTTAATTGAGATACACCTTTTTTAAATTTTCTCACTTGTACAAATTTTAATTTAAGAGTATAAAAAATTCCTGTTCCAACTAAAAGTAAAATTAAAATAGCTCCCCAAAAAAGTTCATTAATACTAGCAATAAAATTTAACATAATAACACTCTCCTTTTCTATTTCAAATTTTACTGAATAAAAAAAGGTCTTAATAAAGACCTCTGAAATTAAAAAAGAATTATACAAATAAAATATATTAAAAAATATATTTTGCACAATTCCTCCGTCCTTTTACCTGAGAGTTTAGGCTAAAATTAGCTTTGCTCCTTCGGTGTTATCTCTTAGATAAGCTCTCCAGAGGTTCGTCCAATATGAGTCCTTTTTACCTGAAAGATTTACTTCTTCGGTGTTTCATTAAAAATGAAATCTCTCCTCATATCTTCATCCGATTATTTATTCAGTTTTTATGATGAGAGATAATATCATTTTTTTATATTTTTGTCAATAATAAAAATTTAGATAACATAAATTTTATTAGTTGACATTATCCAAAAAAAATAATATAATTGTTAGGTATAATTTAACCTTTCCCACAAAGGACCGTTGCGTTATATTTAAAATATAACCATATTAGGAGGATTTAAAAGTGAAAAAATATACTTTTATGCAAAGAAAAGAAGATGTTGTCAGAGAATGGCACCATTATGATGCTGAAGGGCAAGTTTTAGGAAGATTAGCAGTAGAAATTGCTAAAAAATTAATGGGTAAAGAAAAAATTACATTTACACCACATATTGATGGTGGAGATTATGTAGTAGTTACAAATGTTGAAAAAATAGTTGTAACTGGAAAAAAATTAACTGATAAAGTTTACTACAATCACTCAGGATTTCCTGGAGGAATAAGAGCAAGAAAACTAGGAGAAATCTTAGCAAAGAAACCAGAAGAATTATTAATGCTAGCTGTTAAGAGAATGCTTCCAAAAAATAAGTTAGGAAGACAACAACTAACAAGACTTAGAGTGTTTGCAGGAGCAGAACATTCTCATGTTGCACAAAAACCAAATAAGGTAGAATTATAATAAGGGGGTATAACAGTGGCAGAAAAAATAACTCAATATTTAGGAACTGGTAGAAGAAAAACTTCAGTAGCTAGAGTAAGATTAATTCCTGGTGGACAAGGAGTAGAAATAAATGGTAAAGCAATGGATGAATATTTTGGAGGGAGAGCTATCCTTTCTAAAATAGTTGAACAACCTTTAGCTTTAACAGAAACTTTAAATAAATTTGCAGTTAAAGTAAATGTAGTTGGTGGAGGAAACTCTGGACAAGCTGGTGCAATTAGACATGGTGTTGCAAGAGCATTATTACTTGCTGATGAAAGTTTAAAAGAAGCTTTAAGAGAAGCTGGATTCTTAACAAGAGATTCAAGAATGGTTGAAAGAAAGAAATATGGTAAGAAGAAAGCAAGAAGAAGTCCACAATTCTCAAAACGTTAATTCCAAAAGTATATACAATATTTATTTATCCCACAAATCTGAAGTTTGTGGGATTTTTATATATAAAAAAATTTATGAAAATTTTATAAAATTTATTGTGGTAGCACCCAAGTAGATACCGAGTAGCACCCAAAAATATAAGTCTCAATTTGGCAATATTTCTTCATTTAAGACTAGAATAAAAATAACTACCTTATGATGAAATAAGATAGCTATTTTTATATTATTATTTTATGAGTTCAATATTTTTTCTTAATTCTTCAATATCCTTATGAGTATATATCTTTTCAGTAGTTATAAAACTTTCATGTCCAATCATCTTTTTAATTGCAGTTGAATTTGCATTAGCATTACTTAATAAAGTTGCAAATGTATGTCTGCAATCATGAGGTCGATGTTTCATATTTAAATTTTCCATTATTGGAAGAAACTTTTCACGATAATAATTACTATATTTCATTTCTTTTCCTTTAGCATTTACTATAAAAAGTTCATTACTTTCATTGTATCTTTTTTCAATTAGTGGAAGTATTTTAGGATGAATAGGGACTAAACGATTTTTTCCTGCTTCTGTTTTAATTCCACCTGTTATAGTTTTATTAATTAAATTAATATCTTTATTCCTCAACTCTAGTAACTCACCTATTCTAAAACCTGTATAAATCATTATTAATATAGTATCTATAAAATCAATTTTATTTTCATATTCCCATAATTTAGAGATTTCTTTCTCTGTAAATGGGATTCTTTCACTTTCTTTTTCTTTCTTTCCAATATTAATAAATGGACTGTAATCTTTAAATACTATATCATTTGACATAGCATAAGCAAATAATTGACTGTATAAGTATTTTATTTTACGTTTTGTAGGGTAACCTTTATTTGATTCATCCATTGCTTCTTGTAAGTGTATAGCCTTAATATCTTTGAATTTCATATTATGTATTTTTGAAACAGCATTATAGGCTGAAGAATAACCTACAATAGAAGAGTTACTAACATTTTTATACTTTGTTTTACTCCATCTTTCATATATATCTTGAAATGTTAAAGAAGCTAAATCAAGATTAAAAGGATTTATATTAAAGTCAACTAATACCTTTTCTGCTTCTTTTGCTGTTGCATAGTAGCCTATACACTTCTTTATTTGCTTTCCACTATCATTTTTCCAACCTATTGTAATAGTTACTTTATAAGGCTTCCGCCTAGCTCCTTTAACTTTTGTTATACTTCCATTTCCATTTGGTCTTTTCATATTATCACATCCTTTTTAAAATTTTTGTATTAAAAAACATCAAAGAATGCTATACTTTAATTGCGAGTCAAAGTAATATCCTTTGATGTTACTTTAAATTTGAGTCTAACTAAATTACTTGGTTAGGCTCATTTTCAAGTTTTAAATAGTTTTCAAGTCTGGTTCTATTTATGTAATAAGTCCAGTGTTTAGATTCATTTATCTTAGTAGCTTCTGCAAATTCTTTAAATCTACCATTTCTTATAAATATTCGTAGTGTCTGTTCAGGTAGACCTAGCCTTTTTGAAGCTTCTTTTATTGAAACCCTACTTTTAATTTCCATTTATTTTACCTCCTTCACCTTATCATATATAATTATTTTAAGCTCTTCACTTTTTCATGATACTCTATCATGTCTTCTAAGCTAGTTTCTTTTTTTATATCAATGAAGTCATAGTTTAAAAATTTAATTTCATTATTTTTAATATTAAAGATAATATCATAATTTCTAATATCTTGAGGATATATATCAAATAATTTCCCAAGATATCCTTTTCTTTCATCTTTTAAATCTTTGTATTCTTCTTCAGATAGTAATAATTTGTTTTTAAATACAACATTATTCAAGCTATAAGAGATATTTAAATTTTTAAGTATATTAGCTAAATCTTTTAAAGCCTCTTTACACTCTTTCAATTCACCTTTTATTTCAGATATTTCAGTTTGTATATTTTCATTATCTTGATTAGAATAAAAAGAATCTAAATTGACTTTTTTATAATTTCCAAAAACTGATAATTCTGTATGACTTATTAAAACTATTCCGTCTTTATCTATAATTTCTGATTCTATAAGATAACTTTTTTGGTTACTTGAAGCATTTTTCCAATTTTTAAATTCTTTTAAATTTTTTTTGATTCCATATTTTGTTAGTGCTATCTTATATAAAACATTCTTTTCTTCCTGAAAACGTAGAATACATCTATCTTCATAAACATATGCCTCAGTTATATTTTCAATAGAATATTTTAAAAATACACTTGAAAGTTCTATTAATAAATAGTTTAACTCACTTTTATTATATAATTTAAAAGTACTCTCAAAAGGAAGTTCAACTAGTTTTTCTGCAAGTTGGATAAAAGCTTGAAGATACTTTTCTGGAATACTTTCTAAATCATCAAATAGTAATTTTGACAATCCCGAAACAATGGCATAAATATTATTTTTTAGACGTTCTTTACAAGAAAGTTCTATTTTAAACAAAGGTAAACTTTCTTTCAATTTTTCTTGAAAAAATTTATGAAGAACATTAATATTAATTCCGTATACATCTTCCTCAGAGATAATAAAATTCTCATCTCTCATTAAATATGCAGGTAATACTACAACCCTACTTTTAAATGCTTCTTTTTGAAAGGAATCTGAAAAAGGTTCAAATAAATTTACCTCTTTCAAAAAATAAGGATAATTCTCTAATTTTTTTTGAGTTTCTTCTGTATAATTAGAAAGAAATACAAGAGATGAACGTGAAGTATCATTAGCAACATTATTACTTCTACTTAAATTTCCAGAAGCAAGAAAATCATATATTGATGAAGCAATCTTATCATTATTTAAACATTGAACATCATCAAAAGCTACAACATCATAATCCTTTAGTATTCCAAATTCCCCTTTAGTTTTATTATAAAACAAAGCAGCTTCTGTTATACCACTACTTATTACTTTAGAATTAGGAAATATTTTACTATACTGAAATGTTTTTCCTTGTGAAAAAGGAGAAGTATAGAAAATATGAGTAGAATGCTCAACAAATGGTATTATTGAAACTAATTGTATTATCTTTTCTATAGGTAACATTTTTTTAGAATTCTTACCTAATGAATTAATTAGCAAATCTACTCTTTGAACTAAAGATAAATTTTTCCATTCTTTTTTAAAATCTATATAAGACTCTTCAATATTTTCTAGCTTTTCTATATTAATTATATTTAAAGTTTTATTATGTTTTAATTTCTCATTTGTATTTTTTTTATTAACTAAATATTTCTTCATTCTTTTCCTCCATTATTCTTCATGCTGTTCCATATATTCGATTAAATCTACTGCATTTACAAGTTTTCCACATTTATTACATTTATATACACATAGGTATTTTGAAGTCTTATTTTTCCAAAAACTTTCAAAATCAATTTCTAGTTCTCCATTACATCTTTTATCTAAGCAGAAATGAATTATTTTTCCTTGATACCATCTTGAATTACAGTATATCTTACTGTACTCAAAAGATTTATAGCGATATAAAATAATATTTTCTTCATCCTTTATATACCAATCATCTAAACATATTTCTGTTATAATCATTCGTTCAGATATCTTTTTATATACAAGCTCAAAAATTCGCCTATATAAAAAATTATGATTAAGAGAATCCAAAGTAAGTTTATTTAAATTTAGATTATGAATCTCAAGTTTATCATTATAAATAATAAATTTTTCTGTGTATTCAGAATTTAAATTTCTTACAGAATTCATGATTTTTTCCTCCTTTCTTATTGCTTCAGGAAAATCTTTGAAAGTAATAAAAATTTTATCATCTTTCCTTTTTAAATTTTCAATTATGTTTTCCATTTTTACCTCCTTATTTTTTATAAAAGCTTTTTTACTTGCATTGATATAATACTTTTACTATTAATAATAGTTATTGACAGATTCTAATAAAAAAATTATTATATCAATATAGAAGCTTTATTATAGTTAAAATAATAACAAGCTTTTTATAAAAGCTCAAAAATTTTTGAGCTGTTTCGCATTTTATTTTTAAGTTTAATTAAAATAAGGAGAGCTAATTATAAATGAATGAATTTCATAAAAAAAATCAAAAAATTATTACACAAGAGAAAATTATTTGGCAACATGGGAATTTTTTTATTTTAGAAAATGAAAAAAACGAAAAAAAATTTTTCTCAGTTTCTATACCTTTACATCCCAACTATAAGATAGATTTCTATAAATTAAATAATAACCAAGTTTTTTTACTTAGAAGTTTAGTTATAGGAGGTCCAAAAATGGATTTCTTATATGATTATAATTCAAATATATTTGAACATGATAATGTTGGTAGTATCCTTATATATGATGAAAATATGGATAAATATGAAAGAATACCATGTGGTTTTACGGAATTTTTTTCAAGTTATAAAGTTGAGTTTGATAATTTAAATGAAAGACGATTTTTTTTACTCAAAGATTCACATAAAAAAAAGCAGAAATTAATTTTATTTAATGAAAACTTTACTGATTTTTATGAAATTACTGATTTTATTAATTTAAAAGATATTTTTGTAATTAATGATAAAAAAAATAATAAAATTATTTTAGCTGATAAAGATACTATTTTGAAGGAATTTTATTCAGTAAAAAAGAGTGTAGAAAAAATAGAATTAGAAAATATTTCTAAAAAGATAAATAAAAAAGTAAAAGCAATAGCCTTTAATATTTTGGAAGAAAGAAAGTCTTTTTATGAGATGGATTCTAAAAGAGAGAATAAGATAAAAGTCCCTAAAAAAGTTATGTTAATTCCTTTTTATGATAAATATATTTATTTGAATTATTATGAAACTAAAGAACCATCTGAAATAAAGGGCTATTATAGTATAAATTTAAAAAAAGTCTATGTAGAAAGTTGTAATGAAAATGAAATTATATTACAGGTTATTACAGAAATTACTCATCGTATTGATAAAAAAACACAGATTTTTTATGTGATTGATAGGCAAAGTTATTCATATTCTAATGGAAAAATAATAGATAATGAAGCTTATTATATGGTTATTGCAAAAGGAAAAAAAATAGATACAAAAATAGAGAAATATTCAACTGAAAGAATATATACAAATTGGGAAGAAGAGGTATTTAAAGAAAAATTGAAGCCACTTTATAAAACTATAAAATTTGTGCAAAGTACATATTGTAAATATTATTCTATAATGATTTTTACAGAGGGTGTGCTTAAGAAAATTTCTATAGAAGAATATGAAAATTTTATAAAGAAATTAAAAATTTAATTATATATTATAAATTGTAAAGAGTTTTACACCAAATAAAGTGTAGAACTCTTTTTATATTTTAACAAGGAGGTTTATTATGTGGAGTATGTTTGCAGAAATCTGTATTGCTATTGGAAATATTTTAAAAAAATTTATTGAGGAGGATTAGTATTATGAAACTTTATGAAATTAAAAAAGATTTAGTTGAAATGTTAGATTTATTAACTGAAGTTGGCGATGATGAGCTAGCAAAAGAAAATTGTGAAGAAATGTTAGAGTTTTTAAAAGAAGAGTTAAAGTCAAAGAGTGGAAGTGTTTTAAAGTATATTAGAAATTTAGAATCTGAAAAAGAGATTGTGAGGGAAGAAATTGAAAGGCTAGAAAAATTTAAAAAGACAAAAGAAAAGAAATTAGAATTTTTAAAGAAATATCTAGTACAAACTATGCTAGAACTTAAAGAAAGGAAAATAGAAACTGATTTAGGTAGTTATGGAATTAGAAAGAGTACAAAAGTACAAATAATTGATGAAACACTTATACCTGAAGATTTTATCAAAATTAAAACTGAAAAAACTTTAGATAAGATTGGAATAGCTAATTATATCAAAAATTATGGAGAATTGGCTGGAGCAAAGATAATTGAAAATCATTCATTACAAATTAGATAAATTATATGGAGGAAGTTATGACTACTATATATTTAACAAGAAAAATATCATCAAAATTAAATAAATACTTATTGGAAAAAATAATATCTATTATAAAAGAAAAAGATAATTCTAAGATTGACTATTTTCAAATTTTTGAAGTAAATAATAATCAATTAATAAACAGTCAGGAAGAACCAGAAAAGAGTGAGATATATAATTTAGCTTATAAATTTAAAGAAAAAATTAAAATATGGGCTATAAAGAGTGAAGAAGAAACTAAAAAATATTGGACTATAATGTTTCCAGAAGAATACTAGGAGGGAGTATGGAATTATTAGAAAAATTAAAAGAAAAATTTGCTGATGAGGATTTAGAATTTAGAGTAGGAGCAACTAATAAAGATAAAACGATGGGATTAGCTTTTGCCTATGTGCAAGCAAGAGCTATACAAACGAGATTAGACGAAGTTGTTGGAGTTGATAAATGGAAAGTGTCATATAGAGAGGTAACAGGAGGCTTTATATGTACACTTTCTATTTTTATTAATGGTAAATGGATATCTAAAGAAGATGGATCAAATATGACAGAATTTGAATCAATAAAAGGTGGGATATCAAGTGCATTTAAGAGAGTAGCTTCATCAGGTTTTGGAATAGGAAGATACCTATATAAAGCAAGAAATAACTGGTATCCAATAAAGCAGCAAGGAAATGGATATATATTTTCAGTTATTCCAAAATTAGAATTAAAGGATTTTGACAGTAATAAAAATATAAATACAGTAGAAAATTTAGGAGAAGTTATTCTTACATTTGGAAAATATAAAGGTCAAACTATAGAAAATGTTTATGAAAAAGATATAAAATATATTGATTATTTATTAGATAAAAGTAAAGATAAGAATATATTAGATACTTGTAAAAGATTAAAAAGAGAAAGAGCTTAGCTTAAAGATATAAAGTAAATGGAGGATTTATTTAAGTGGAAGCAAAGATAATTCAAGGATTTAAAGGCATGTTAAATAATATTCTTATTGAAAATGAAAAAATATTTTATTGTATTGAGTATATTTTATCAAAAATAGAAGATAAGTTTGGAGAATGTTTTAATAAAAAATTTATAGAAGACTTAAAAATAACTTTAAATAAATTATATTATAAAAACGAATACTTTTATTTTGAAGACTTTGAAAGAGAGATTGAGTTTGATGTTGATAGCTTTAAAAGATTAATATTTAGATATAATTATGAAACTTATGGTTTTGAGAGTTTAAATGAAGGGATTTTTAATGGAAAGTACGATATAAATGAGAGTTACAGTTAATGTAACTCTTCTTTTATATTAATACAACATATTTTATTAAAAAAAATTGTATTTCTTAATCATTTTTTAAAAAAATAAAATACATTTAAAGATAGGGAGAAATATTATAAAATCAAACAGTATATAGAAAAAGTGGGTGAGAAAATGAATAAAGAGAAAGAGAAACAGAATAAAAGATTTTTAGTCCCTTCAATTGTAATTGAAACTATAAAAAAAGATAAGTCTTTCTTTGGATTTTCTGAGAATAGACTATGTAATGAAGTTCTATTCAAATGTTTTCCTTTTGTAATAAATGAAGAAGAAGGAATATTTTCTGATTTTACATTAGATATGCTTGAGAGTAGAGAATTTATCCAGTTTTCTTTACATGTTGGAAATATAGAAAGGTATCTTCGTTTAGTTATTAGTTACAATATTGGAAATGAAGCAGAATTTTTAAGAAAAGTATTCTCTTTATATAGTTCATTACAACCTTTTCTACGTGAAAAAATTTTATTTAGAGAAAAGATTTATTTTCTTAAGAGATCTTGGAAAGATAAGACAAAATTAAGAATTTCAACTCCAAATGGCTTTGAAGAAGGTATTATTGAAGATATCTTAATAGAAGCTTCCACAAAACATCTTCAAATACAAGTAAATAAAAAAAGATATTATTTAGCTAATGTTATTATTTAAAATTAAATAAATATAATTATAAAAAGGGGGAGAGATAGTATGAAAGAATGTTGTTGTTTTGTTTTTATAAATAAAAATTTATTACGTAAAAATTAATAAATTCGCATGTGGGACTTATGGAAAGGAGGGTAATTTAATAAGTTATTATTAAGTACATTATTTTACAATAAAAAACATAATTAATAAAATTAAAAAATCATTAAATGAGATAGGAGAGATATATTATGAAAAAAATATTAGTAATTTTAATGGTATTGGTTAGTTTAGTTAGTTGTGGAATACTGGAAGATCATAGTGAATGGTTCAATAAACATAAAAATAGCAATAAAGTAAAAAGTAAAGAATGGGAATATGTTTATAAAAATGACGAAAAATTTGATAGTTTATTAGAAGAGGGAAATCCAAAAGTTACAGGTGCTAGACAACTTGCAGAAATTTATAAAGCTTGGATGACACTTATGTTTTTAGATGAGCCTGAAGATATTGATATCCTTAAAAATAAATTACATTTTAAATTTATAGATGATGAAATTCTTATATTTGAATTTGATACTAAAATGCATTATTCAGGATATATTAATACTAAAACTCATGAAATATATTTATATAATCCTATATATGATAATCATACCCAACAGAATGCAGTTAGTTATGAAAAGTTAGTAAATGAAATAAATAGGCAACTTAAAGGGAGTCAAATGATTAAAGATATGATTTTAGGTAAAGATAAAAATGATGATTTTAAAAAATAATAAATGACAGAAAATAGGAGTGAATATAAATGAAGAAATTAACTACACTATTAGTTATAATATTTAGTTTTATTTTTATAACTTGTTCTAAAGATAAAGAAAATGATTTATCTAATGAAATAATAAATGTAAATAAAATAAATGATAAGGTAGAAAATCAAATACTCTGGAAAAAAACATATCTTAATGAGCATATTAAATATAAAGTAAAAATAGATGGAACTAAAGATAATTCTGGAATATTAGCATTTAATGAAAATGGTGTATTTATAACTTATACTATTGGTAAAAATAAAACTACTTATAGCCTCTTAGATTATTTTGTAGAGCTTAATGGACTTGAAAGAGATGAAGTTGAAGTAGCTACAAATACAATTTATAATATAAATTTTAAAGAAGGTCAATTAACTATAGCATTTTTAGTCAAGAATAAGAAAGAAAATAGAAATCATCTAGTAGTATTTAATATTCATCCAGATGAAATAATGAAATATTTGCAAAAAGAAAAAACAGAAACTTTTGAATTTGTAAATGAAAGTAACACAAAAGATGAAGCAGATGTAAATGATTTCTATTTTATGCCAGAATTGATAGGATATTTATATAAAGATGGTAGTTATGGTATATTTAATGAGAATAAAAAAAATATACTAGCTATAAAAGTAGAAAATAATGAAAAAATAATTTTAATGTATGAAGATAACAGTACAGAAATTTTTAGAGTTAAAAGACCAGGTGGAATATATGGAGATTATTTAACATTATTGGTCAAAGATAAATAAAAAAATTTTAATTAGATACTATTATAGTTTTACTTAGATAGGATAAACAGAACTTTAAAAAATAAAATATCTAGTAAATAATAGTGAGGGAGAAATAAATGAAAAGTAGATACAGAAATTTATTAATTATATTTATAATATTAATATATAGTACATTATTTTTGAGTTGTAATAAAAATAATGAAAATATTTCGCAAAAGAAGCAAATAATTTACAAAAGAAATAATTCAGAAAAGTATATAACAAGAATAGATGGGACCATTGGAGGGCATGGCTCTATTTATTTTGATGAAAATGAACTAACCATAATATATTTAATGCCAGAACAGATTATTGAAAGTAATCCTTTAGAGCTATACAGTGCTATATATAGTTTAAATAAAGATGAGGTAGAAATTGCAACAGATACTCTATATAAAGTAAATGTTGGAAATGAAGGGACTTTAACTTTAGTGTATTTAGTAAGAAACTTAAAGAATAATAAAATTTATCTAGTGGGTTCTCGAGTTGCACCATATGAAGTAACAGAATTCAACGAAATACATAATAAGCATAATACATATAAACCAAAACTTATAACTGAATATATGATAGGTGATAAGATCGGGTTTCCATACAATGATGAATTAAGTTGGTTTGATGATGAAGGTAATAAAAATAGTGAAAAAATTAAATTAAAAAATATAGCTGGTATAATGGTTGAAAATAATATAATTACTTTAAAATACGAAGATAATACAAAAGAAGTTTTTACCATAAAAAGAATTGAAACTACAAGTAAATATACAAATGATATAGATAAATCAGCATATGAATATGTGTTTGTTAAAATTAAATGAAAAAGGATTTGATAAAAATGAAAAAGAGTTTAAAAGTGCTATTAGCTGGATTTTTAATTGTATTAGGAAATTTTATATTTATAGCTTGTAATAAAGGTAAAGAAGAAAATTTTGAAATGATTGCAGTGAAAGATACAAAAGAAGTTTTATCTGAAAAAGAAAATCAACAGAAAGATGAAACTATAGAGCCTTTAGAAGAAGTTAAAAATACCTCTAAGCAAGTAGTCTATGAAAGATCGAAAGATTATAACCCAGAAGCTTTTTATAAAGTAGATATTAATGTAAAGAGTTTAGATAAACATGCAGAATTAACGTTTGATGAAGATGGATTAAATTTTACTACATTTGATGAAGATAAAAATAAGGATGGAATCCTAGATGATCTGAATACTTATAACATTGCTGAAACTTATCAGTTTGAAATAGGAGAATATAGTGAAAATAATATTAACTATAAAGTAATTGGAAACAAAGCTTATAAAATAGATTTTGATAAAGGAGATTTTGGTATAGTTTGTTTACTTGAAGATAAAAATGGTCAAAAAAGAGTTGCAGTTATGAGATTTCATTGGAAAGAAATAAGTTCTATGATACAAGTGCCAGGTTTTGATGTAATAGATTTTGAAAATGGATTTGATAATTATATTCCATCTGAGTTTTCACCAGAAGGAATTACAGTTAATAATAATAAAGATATTGTGATTACTTTTAGTGATAATCATAAAGAAGTTTGGCGAGTTAAGAAAGATGAGTTTGAAACTTATAAATTATTTAAAATAAATTAGATATAATTATACATAGGTTGAAAATAACTATAAAAGTTAAAAGAATTATAAATTCAATGATTATTATTTTAAAATATTAGGTAAGGGGTATTTTATATGGAAAATAAACAGGAAGAAATATTAAAAGTAGAGAAAGATATAAAAAAAGAAAAAACATCTGTATTTAAAATTTTAGTTGGATTAATGATTATATTATTACCATTTATTTTAGCTTTTATTACTGCTTATTTCATCTGGAAAGATGAAATAAATACAGTATTTAATGAAATATTTGGATAAAAATATTCTATAAAATTATGTCATATCCCCTTTAGGTAAAGGGGATAACAATATATTAATGTAATATAAGTTATTGAAATTAAATAGAAAATTAAGTAAAAAATAAGCATTTTTATCAAAATTTGCTTATTTTTTTATTATTTTCAACTAATTTTATGATTTTTTTTAATCAGTGAGTTTTAAAATTCTGAAAGAATTTTTTAAACTCACTGAAATATTTAAGTTTTTTATAATAATTTTTTAGGAGGTTTTATTATGGATACAATTTCAATAAAATTAGAATATTCAGATAAATACAAAATATATTTAAATGAATTAGAAAGTATAAAAAGGAATTTAAATTCCTTTAAAAGTGAATATGGGTACACTTATGTTGATGTATTAGAATATAATGAAAAATGTATGATTATAAAAATATCTTATCCTAGATTTTTTAAAGGAAATAATGCTTTTTTAATAACAAAAGTTTCAGAATGTTTAGAAGTACAAGAGTATTTTATACAGCAGTTAAAATCATATGGTTATATCAATTTTTTTCCAAATATTAATTTAATAAGGGTAGATATTCCTTTTACTTACTATATGAAAGAAGAAGAAGATTTTTGTCATTATCAAAATATTTTTAAAATATTTGCCTACATTTATAAAAAAAATGAGTCAAATGCTTCGCCAAAAGCTATTCAGGATATTCTTTCTGGAAAACAAGAAACTCTCTATTATGCAGATACAAAAGTAATTGCTAATTATAATTCAAGAATTATGATTTATAATCAAGATTTAAATATATCTGATAAATACAAAGATACTTATCAGAATATAATAAAAGAATTTCCTGATTTAAAGAAAAGGATTAGAATAGAAGTTTCTAAAAGAATTAGAAGAAAACCTATGGGAATTTCTACTTTTGCAAAGTTTGATATTTTTAGTTTATATTTTCCTAGATTTAAAAGATATTTATTAGATAACTTAATAAATATTGATGATTTAGAAATATTTTATAAAAAAAAGATTAAAGAATTAACTAATTTATTAGTTGAAGAAAAAGAGAAAAAAAGAAATTTTACTTATGAAGCTTTTTTGTTAGAATATATTAATAGTATATTGGATTATGAAATTTTAAGAAGAGTTCTAAAAGAATCTACTTCTAATATTAAAACATTTGAAAATGCAATTACAGCAGTCCGTAAACTTTTAAAAGGTTATGAAGAAAAAAATAATATCATGATTTTAGATGTGTACAATACTATTCATAAAATTTTTGAAGATATAGATAAGATATTTTAAAATAAAATTTTATATCATTTATAAAATTAATACTTGACAAAGCAGATAAATTTGATATACTTGCATTAGCAAGTATATCAAAAGTCTAAAATATAAGGTAGAATTTTATAAATTTAATTTAAATTACTGTTATAATCCCTACAGCCACTGTATTAGATTTTATTTTTCAAGGTAAGAAAATAGAAGCTCCACAGACACTTTCTAAATTTTATGTGGCTTGTACTCGTGCTAGACATAGTATAGTATTTGTAATAGATAATATTCAAAATACATCTCTATTTAAACTAAATCAATTAAATATTAATGGAACTTATACTCCTGCATACAAATACACTACTAGTTAATAATAAAAAAGTTATACAAACTCAAAGGTATTTTCTAAAATATTTCAAAAAATATATAGGTAGAACCCATACAGATACCAAATTTAAAAATAACTTATTAATATCAATATTTTGTAATTCTCAAAACGTTAATTACAAAAGTATATACAATATTTTCCCACAGAATTTTCTGTGGGATTTTTATTAAAAAACTTATAGAAATAAGTGATACTTATGATATAATATATATGTAAAAGAATATTAAAGGAGTTATAATATGCAAGAACAAGAATTTCCATTGATTCAAGAAAATCAATTAGTAGATAAAATTGAAAAAGAAAGAGAGATAATAGCCCTTATAAATTCAAAAGGAACTTTTACTTCAGAAATAACCTCTGAAAATAAAAGTTTGTTAGTTGCAAATGCCGAACTTATAGCATATATTGATTGTACAACTAATGAATTACATAAAAATAAAACTAAAATAGAATGGTTAGTTACAGTAGAGGATAGTAAGAAAAACTTTATTTATAACATAGAAAAATATCATATTTATCGTTTAAAAGTTAAAGAAGCAGATTCTGATAATTTTTTACTTATAGATGTTTTAGAAAGAGATCTTAAAAATGAATTATTAAAAGAAACATTAAAAGAATGTGAAAAAAAAGCTGCTATTGTAATTGAAGAACCCGATTTAGGAAAATTTATTTTAGATAAAAATTTAAAAGCCTTTTTATCTAAAATGGATTGGTTAAATCCTAAAAGACAAATAGATGTTTCTTTAAATATTGGAGAAAATACTCGTATTAAAGCATTAGAAAAAGTAGGAGCGTTTTTTAATACACTTGAAAAATTATTTGCTAATAAAAAAGAGTGGGATAAGAAATTAAAAGTCTATGCTGCTGAAAATCTAGTTGATTTGGCTAATGAATTAAGAAAAAATTTAAAGGGAATATTTAAGTTTATAAAAATATGGAAATGGCGTTTTATTGGAAAAATTGAGCTTATTAGTTTAGCTATTAATCCTAATGGAGAGTTTGTAGCTACTTTTGATGATAAAAAGTTATTTGTAGGACATAAAATTGTTGTAAATGGAAATATTAATGGAGAGATTTTAAATTCTGTTGTAGTTGAAAATTTTAATATTGAAGATTATAAGAAAGTTGAAGTTTCTCCAGTTATTCCTGAGAATACTGAAAATAAAGAAGCTACTTTAGAAAATACACTTACTGGTGATAATAGTAATACAAGTGATAAAGAAAATAAAGAATAAAAATTGAAATGGTTTTAGAAAACTTAAATAAGTTTCTAAAACCATTTTTTCTTTTTAAAGTAAATAATCATTAAAATAACAAGTCCTGCCATCAAGCCTAAAGTTATAAAGTAACCATAGTGCCATTTAAGTTCTGGCATATACTCAAAATTCATTCCATAAAGTCCAACAATAAAACTTAATGGCATAAATATAGTTGAAATAATAGCTAAGATTTTCATAACTTCATTCATTGTATTACTTATCATTGAATGATATAACTGAATAAGTTCAGTTGCTCTATTGTTTAGCATATCAACAGTATCAAAAACTATAATTCCATGGTCATTTAAGTCACCTAGATAATATTTCATATCTTCATGGAAGTAATTTAACATGCTTCTTGCTTGTAGTTTTGAAATTAGTTCTCTAATTGGAGAAATAAATTTTTTCAAAATAGCTATATTTTGTTTTAAAGTTAAAATATTTTCTAAATCTTCTCTATCAGCACTTTCAACTAGCTTATTTTCAATGTCATCTATTTCAGTTTCAACTTCATCTAAGATTAATAAATAGTTATCAACTATTGTATCTATTAAGATATATGCTAAGTAACTAACATCTTTTGAAGCTAATTTTGTTCTAGGATTCTCTAATCTACTCCTAATAGATTCAAACAAATCATAAGGTGTTTCTTGAAAGGTAATTAGGATATTGTCTTTTATTATTAAAGACATTTGTTCATATTGAACATCTTTTGTAAGTAGCTCCATTTGTAACATCTTCAATATTATATGAATATATGAGTCTCTATCATCTATTTTTACTCTTTGTTCAGGGTTAGCTATATCTTCCAAAGATAAAGAGTCTATATTAAATATTTTACCTATTCTTTTTATAAGACCTACATCATTAATACCATCTATATTAATCCAGATATTTCCGTCAAATTCTAAGTCTATATCTATTTTATCATCAGCTGAAAAAACAACTCTCTTATGGAAAGTTTTTGAATAATAAATTACAGTAACAGTTATATTGTAATTAGGATTTTCTCCAGTATACACAACACTTCCTGGTAGTAAACCTAATTTTCTATTTGAATTTGACAACTTGAACTACCTCCAATTAATCTTCCCATAATTTTACTTCTGTGGTTGAAACTGACAATGCTCCAGCATTTATAGCATTTATTACATCTTCTTTCTCTTTTATTAGACCACCAGTAATTATCGGTATATGTGTTTCTTGAGAAAGTTTTTTAATAATCTTAGGCATAAGTCCAGGCATAATTTCAACTGCAACAACTTTATTTTCTTTAATATTTAAAAGTGCTTTTTCATAAGATAAACTATCAAGTATAAAAAATCTTTGAATTACATTTATATTATTTTTATAAGCATGTGCAACAACATTAGATTTTGTTGTTAGAATTCCATCAGGTTTAACAGTATTAACTATATAATCTATACCATTATTAGTACTATTTAAACCATCTATCATATCAACATGAATATATACTTTTTTATTTAATTTTTTTAACTTATCAGTATAGTCTTTTATATTTATTATATTAGATACAATAATAAAAACTAACTCACTATTTGAATTTAAAGCTTTTTCAAGAGTTATATTGTCTTTTATAGCAGGTATAACAGGATTTCTTTCTAAAATACTTTTTATTCCCATAGTTTCCTTATTAATTTTTAGACTTGTCAATAGATTCTTTTATTTTTTTAGCAAGCCCTTTAATTTTTTTCTTTGGAACACTACATAATCCTATTCTTATACCAGTATCAAATTTTATAACAAATATATTTTTATTTTCTAAATCTTCTATAACTTTATCTACAGTTTTTCCCACTGGAACAGTTACAAAAAAACCACTTTTATATGGTAAAAGTTCTAAATTTACTTCTTTAGCTTCTGCTAAAAATATATTAGCTCTTTCATTTAATAAATCCATATAACTTTGTTTTTCATTTAAAAAGTTAGCTTTTAATTCAGGATTTTTCATGATAGTAGCAAATAATTTCATTCCACCTTTTGGTATATTAGACCAAGTTGTTCTACAAGAAAATGGTAATGCATCTTTAAATTCTTGTATAACTTCTTCATCAGATGAAACTGCAATTTGTGCTCCTATTCTCATTCCATATATAGATAAAGATTTTGATAAACTAAAAGCATACATAAATAATATATTTTTAGGTAAACCAACTAATAATTTTCTAATTTTTTTAGTTTCTTCTTCACCTCTATCATCATATTCAAAGTAAGCAACATCTCTTATTACAATTATGTTAGTATCTCTTATGCTTTTAAAGAAGTCCATAAGATTTACCCATTCTTCATAAGTCATTCTAAAACCTGTTGGATTATGACTAGGCTCATTTATTACAAGAACGACATTCTTTTGAATTTTTGCTAGTTCTAAAACTTTATTTTTAAAATCTTCAAAGTTAAAATTACCATTTTCATCAAATAGCTGATAAGTTTCAACTTTTCCACCATTTTCAATAACAATATTCTTATATGTTCCCCACATCCAATTTGGCAATAATACTTTATCACCTGTATCCATATAGTTTTTGATTGTGTTAGAGATTGCACCTGTTCCACCTGTTGTTGCAATAGAAGAAATATATAATCCTTTTAATGCTTCTTTATAGTCATCATAAAAAACTACCTTTATAACTTCTTCAAGATAATCATCTTCACCTATTACATTAGTAGCATAAGCATATAAGTCTTCTGGTGGAAGATTCCTATACACACTTTCAACTACATCATATACAGCTAATTTTTCATCCTCATTATAAAGTGAACCAATAGTTGCATTTATTACATTTTCTTTTCCAAATTTTACAATAGCTTGTTTTGCCTTTTTACTTGTTGCAAATATGTTGTCAACTAATTTTTTTCCTGTATATCTTTTTGCTAACATGATATAACTCCCCTTTATTTAATAAAGACTAAGAAAAAGTTTGAGTAAAATTAACACTTTCTCTTAGTCTAAAAATTTAACTATTTATCTTATCCTCTTGATATAATGAATTCAACTCTTCTATTTTTTGATCTTCCAGCTTCAGTTTGGTTTGTAGCAGCTGGATTTTGTTCTCCATAACCTTCTATTGAGATATTAGATCCAATAGCACCTTTAGAAATTAAGAAATCTTTGATTGCTCTTGCTCTCTTTACAGATAAGTCTAAGTTGTATGCTTCAGTTCCTATAAAATCTGTGTATCCATCTATTTTTATGTGGATATCTTTATTTTCTCCTAAAGCTTTTGCCAAAGTTGAAAGTGAAGGTTTTATACCATCCTTAACAGCATACTTATCAAAATCAAATAGTATCAATTCAGGCATTGATAATATTAGATTGTTACCTTCTCTTCTTATTGTAACTCCTTCTTCATTGAAAACTATAATGTCTTCTAATGGTTTTTTGTTAGCTTCAGTATCTTCAACAGCATATTTGTTAGTTGAATCAACACCTACATTTGTCTTTTTTGTTGTTTTTGTACTACTACAAGCTGTAACTAAAAGAGCCAATAAAAGTACCGCAGTTAATTTTTTTTTCATATTTCCTCCATTTCTTCACTAAATTTATTTATTTTAATAAAATTAAAATACAATAAAGTATGCATCCTCTGATAATCTTTGATCATTAGAGTCTTTGTTAGGGCTACCTACTAACCAATCAAATAGGAATTTTGCATGTCCTTCACTTGTTCTAACACATTTTCTTGTTCCTGTGTATGTTCCTAAAGTAAATTCTTTTTGTCTTAAGAAAAATTCCTTATTAACTTCTTCTTGTACATTGATTGGAGTTCCATGTAAGTATCCTCCACCACAGAATCTTATAGCAAATTTAGCGGTTCCTGCTTTTTGACCTGTTTCATCTGTGTAAGGCATTACATATTTTACAACTGGCACAGTAAAGAAACCTTTTGGAGTTTCATAACCTAGTTCACTATCTATACCAGTTTTTGTATATACATAACTAATTAATTCCCATTCATTAGTTTGTCTTGATTTTTCAAAGACCATAAAGTTTTGATTTTCAATATCTATTGCAACAACTTTTCTAAATCCTTTTTTTATTGAAGGGAAAGTTGAAAGTTTTGCTTTAGGCACTTCAAGTTCTTCTGGAATTGATAAAGCTTTTACAAGAGCTTTATCCCCTCTATTTTCAATTATTTTAACAACAGATCTATCAGGTATTATTATTTGTTCACCTTTTTGACTAATACCTAATAGGTTTTGGTCTAAACTTGTTCCATATTTATCTTTTTGTCTTTTAGGATTTATATTACTTGGATTTGGTGCATAAGTATTAACACTCATTAAAGTTGCACCATCATCAAGAGATTTATTTATAAAAGTTTCTAAATCATGAATTTTATCAAGAGCCATTTGGAATCTAAAATCTCTTTTTTCAGTTTGACTTGCTGCAATGTATCCTTTAACACCATTTTCATCTTGAGCTAAATACCATATATTTCCTTGATATTTTATTTTTTCTAAAAGTTTCAATTTGCTATCATAAGTATATTTTCCAACAATTTGAGAGTTTGGATCAGGTTTTTCTCTTAAATTTGATACTCTTGCTTTAATAAAAATATAATCAAGGTATGAAACACCTTCTCCTGTATGTTTGGGTTTATAAACTTTCTTTATTTCTTGTGGCATTTCATTATCATAAGTAGCAATGACTTCAATATTTTCATTATTTATTGTTTCAGCAAACGATCCAGTTTGTGCTGCATTTATATTAAAAGACATAGCCATCATTAAGATAAATAATAAAATTTTCTTTTTATTCATTTCTCCTCCAGATTTATAGTTTAAATTTATTTACTATTCATATATTTTAACATAGTTATCAAAATCGTTCAATTATAAAAATTTTTTTTAATTTGATATTTTTTAGACTTTTTTAATATATTATTTATAAAAATTATAAACTGTACTTTCAGTAATAAAACATCTTTCTTAATTTAATGTGATATTATTTAAATCTTCATCAGAAATATTTATAACACTTCTTTTATCAGCAACAAGTTGATTAAGTTCAAGGATAAGAGTCAGTAAACTTTGATTGTTAGATTCATTTTGTACTGAAAATTTTAATTCTAATATACTATTTTCTTTTATTTCAATGCTAACAGGATATAAAGTAAAAACTCTTTTAATTTGTTTAGTATTTTCAAAGAATTCAATTGCAAAAAATATTCCATTTGTATTTACATCTCTGATTACTAAATCATTTTTACTTGCATTATATTCCATAGTAGCATTTTGAAATCTTCTCATATCATTTCCTTCTTTCAATTAATACATAATCAAAAATTCTTTTTTAATGATTTTTTATTATATAATATTTTTTTATTTTTTACAAATTTTATAAGATATACTTTTTTAAAATTTGTGATATAATTAGAGTGTATTTAAGAATAAGAGAGGTGTTTATTATGGTTAATAAAGGGATAATTACTAAAATTAATGGTGATACAGTTGCTGTAAGATTATATAAAAGTTCTTCTTGTTCACATTGTAGTTGTTGTAGTGAAACTAATAAAATGGGAAGTAACTTTGAATTTAAAATAAATCAAAAGGTTGAATTAGGGGATTTAGTAACTTTAGAAATTTCTGAAAGAGATGTTGTTAAAGCAGCTTTTATAGCATATATTTTCCCACCAATATTTATGATTTTAGGTTATATAGTGGCTGATCATTTAGGATTTTCAGAGATGAAGTCCATAATTGGAAGTTTTTTAGGATTAGGGCTAGGTTTTATTTTTCTTGCTATCTATGATAGGTTTTTTGCAAAGAAAACAATAGATGAAGAAATAAAAGTTGTTGCTGTTGAAAAGTATGATCCAAATGCTTGTACTGATTTAACTGAATCTTGTGAAGACTTCTTTTAAAATAAAAATTGTTACAGATGCAACAATTATATCTGTAACAATTTTTTTATTTTACATTAAAACTTTTACTAAGTAAATTAATGGTATAGAAACTAAAATTGAAAGTACAACTCTTTCAAACCAAATTATTAAATAGTCTTTAAAACTTATAGGAATATCTGTTGCCATCATACAAGGTATTGAAGCAGAGAAGAATAAAACTTCTGATACACAAGTTATTGCAACTAACATTTTAACTTCAAAACCTAATTTTGTAACTAAGACAGCAGGTAAAAACATTTCAGCAATTCCTAATGCTAATGCTTTTGCAGTTAAAAGAGGTTCTTCAAATCCAGATATTAAAGTGAATGGATATACTAAATATCCTATCCAGTCAAATATAGGAGTGTGATTAGCTAAAACTATACCTAAAGTTCCTATTGCCATAAGAGAAGGTCCTATATTAAAAGCCAACATCACACCATCTTTTAAATTTATAATAACATTTTCTAAGATAGTTCCACTATTTGCACAAACTTCCATTCCTTCATTAAAAGCTACTTTAAATTTATCTTTTGGAATATCTTTTTCAATATCTCCTTCTTGATTTTCAAAATAAGCATCAGACTTATTCCTAATTGGATAAATTCTTGCAGTTATTGCAGTAACTAAAAATGTAACTATTACTGTAAGCCAGAAATATAAATTCCAACTATCCATTAAATCTAATGTTTTTGCAACAATTACCATAAAAGTAGCGGATACTGTTGAAAAACCTGTTGCAATAATTATAGCTTCTTTTGTTGTATATTTTCCTTCTTTATAAACTCTGTTTGTTATAAGGAGTGCTAATGAATAACTTCCAACAAACGAAGCAACAGCATCTATTGCAGATCTTCCTGGAGTTTTCCAAATAGGTTTCATTACAGGTCTCATAAATACACCTACAAATTCCATAAGTCCATAGCTTATTATTAAACTTAAAAATATTGAACCAACAGGAACTATTGTTGTTACAGGAATAACAATTTTATTCCATATAAATGGAATAACATCTTTATTCATCAAAAATTCAGGTCCATTATTAAATAAAATCATAAATAAAAATGGAAGTGCTAATAATTTTAATAATGAAAATATTATAGAAGTTGTATTTTTATTCCAAGTTTTTTTATAGAAAGGTAAAAATACTCCAATTATAATAACCAATGTTCCATACACTTCTTTAAAGTAAGGAATTTTTAAAACAAAATTTACTATGTGGTCTAGTGGTATTGTTGATTTACCATTTAAAGTTATAGGAACAAAGAATAAAAATATTCCTACAAGACTGCAAACTAAGAATTTTATTACAACAGATGTTGGATATTTTTTATTTTCCATTTTCAGCACCTCCATAAGTAGTTAAAATTGGACTATTATATTAAATTTACAATAGTCCAATAGAAAATTTTTATATTATTTTATTATAATCTCCAACCAGAGTTACCTTTTCTTCCTCTATCATTCCATCTATCATGAGCCATGCGATTTGATTGTCTTTCTAGTCTATCTCCAAGTTCACCTCCAACTCTGCTCCCTGTTTCTCTTCCATATCTTCCACCAATAGCACTTCCAACTCCTCTTCCTATACCAGTAGTTTTCCCATCATACTCTAGTCTAGAACCATAATTTCTTTCTTTTCCACTTTTTCTATCTCTATCACCACGAGAGCCATATCCATATCCTCTATCTTCTCTCTCTCTTCCACCACTTCCATTTCTTTCTCTTCCATAAATATTAGATGAGATTCCCAAAGATAATACAATAATTAAAAATAAAACAAGACTTTTAAATTTTTTCATAAAAATTCCTCCTTTATAATTAAAAAAATAATACTATTGCTACATTAGTATAATATTTTTTTTAATAAAAGTCAATATGTTTTATTTGAATATAAAATATATTATAAAAAATAATATCTAATATATAATAAAAAAATTAGGACTATTTAATTTAATAAAATACCATAGTCCTAATTTATGATAAGATTTTAAATTTTTAGAAGAACATTCCTCCAATGAATCCAGCAATAATTAATGGAATATTAAAGTGTAAGAATGTTGGTACACAAGTATCCCATATATGATCATGTTGTCCATCAACATTAAGTCCAGATGTAGGTCCTAATGTTGAGTCTGATGCAGGTGAACCAGCATCTCCTAATGCAGCAGCAGCAGCAAGAATTACAACTGAACCAGAAACTGACAAACCAAGTTTTAAACATAGAGGGATATATATTGCAGCAACAACTGGAATAGTACCAAATGAAGTTCCAATTCCCATAGTTACTAAAAGTCCAACTAATAACATTAATATTACTCCAATAGGCTTACTTCCACCTATCATTCCATAGATAGAATTTACTAATTCTTCAACAGCACCAGTTTGTTTAATAACTGCTGCATATCCTGAAGCAACTAGCATTATGAAAGCAATAAGTCCCATTAATTGCATACTACCATTTATTGTTTTATCAATATCTTTCCATTTTAATACTCTAAATACAAACATTAGGAATAATGCTGCAAGTGCTCCAAGTGGAAGAGAACCATAAATCATAGGAACTATAAATGCAGCTAAGGCAGCAAGTAAAGTTAGCCAGTGTTTAGTTTCCATTTTTTCTGCTTCTTCAATTTCTATACCTTTTAAAGGTAAATCTTTATATTCTCTATCTTTTCTATAAGAGAAAAATAAAGCTAACAATAGTCCAAATACCATAAATAAACCAAGTATCCAAGTTGATTTCCATACATCAAGTTGATTAACAGGCATTCCATTTTCTGTCATTTGAGTTGCAATGATACCTTGGAAAATTAATCCAAATCCTGCTGGAATAGCGATATAAGGGGCTTTTAAAGAAAAAGTAAGTGAACAAGCCATGGCTCTTCTGTCTAATTTTAACTTGTTCATAACACTTATTAAAGGTGGAATTAATATTGGAATATATGCAATATGAACTGGTATTAAGTTTTGTGAAAAACATCCAAATATTGCTATAATAATTAAGATTACTAATTTTTTACCATTTACAACAGAAGCCACTTTTCTTGAGATAATACTAGCAACTCCTGTATTTCCAATAGCAACTGCAAGAGTTCCTAAAAGAATATAACTTAATGCAGTTTCAGATTGACCACCCATACCACCAATAAGAGTTCCCATAATATCACCTATTGGCATACCAGCAACAAAACCAGCAACTAATGCTGAAATTATCAATGCTAACAATACATTAATCCGTTATTATTTACATGCATGTATGATTTACCAACAGTGGCTCCGCTCCTTGCAAACAATATGTCGCCACACTTTAACAAAAACTTATCTTCACAATCATCAATATACAATTTTTTTTCATTTTTTAATTTTCCACAACTATCAATATCAGTTATTCTAACAAATCTAATTTTTCCTTTTTCTTTACCTACACCATTAATTCCATATAATAAAGGCTCTAAAAGCAACATTTTTAATCTTCTTTGTTCATTTATTTTTTTATACTCAATAGATATTGATACCTGCTTTTTATAATCTAATTGCTTTATTTTCTCTTTTTCAATTTGAATTAACCTATCAATTTCATTGATTTTCCAATCAAGATAATTTGCAATTTGGACTTGTTCTTTGACTGATGGTACAGGAATCTTAAATGAATTGAAAGTATCTATGCCTACAGTCTTTCTGAAACCCGAATAATACGGTTTCAAGCCTTTTATAAAATCTAAATATAAATAAAAATAATACATGTATCTAGGAACATGCCCTTTAACTGACATTATATTGTAGGCGTTGGTAATCATTCCTTCAATTCCTGCAATACCTATAGCACGTGGAGTTTCATCTATATCAAATAGGCAAAAAACTAATTCATCTAGGTTTACAATCGAATACTTTTCAAAGTTGGCAGGAAATTTACCACCTGCTTCTAGATTACGCTCTATTACTCCTTTTAATGATAAAGACAATAATTTATAATCTTGAAATCTATTACCTACACTTTTTTTATTTTCTTTAAATATATTTTTATCTCCTTATGAATTTTCATACTTTAATATCAATGG
>ERZ773073.226-NODE-226-length-32711-cov-24.024957_pt1 | contig 32711 bp, 28 predicted proteins | sample MGYA00580616_ERZ773073 | MGnify/ENA primary metagenome ERZ773073 (study PRJEB29015, sample SAMEA2737960) | human oral metagenome | biome: human oral; feature: human-associated habitat; material: dental | place: China | collected 2131 ...
AGAAAATTTAAGTCCAAAAATAGCAAAAGCACTGTTTTCTGTAAAGTAAGTTTATAAAAAAGTAAACTTACTTTTTTATTTTAAATTTATATATCATTTTGTATTTATTTTCATTAATGATAAATTAATTTTATAATAAAAATAAGGAACCAAAATCTGTTTTTCACAGATAGTTCCTTATTTTTTACTTTAAAAAGATTTATTATGAAAAAATTAGTTTCTATTAAGTCTATTAATTAGAACTGACAGTAAATCAAGATTTGACACAGCAAATTTTCCATAATTTACTCTTATGTTCCCACTAAGGTCTGATATTTTTATAGCAAGCGGAGTAATTTCAACTTTGTAATTTTCCCAGTTATAGATTTCTTCCGCAAAGGCAATATAATCCTTCGTTACAGTTATTTTTTCAAGTTTAGAAAGGCTCTCTCCTATTTGTTTTACTTTTTTCTTACCTACTCCTAGCATTGCATCTTTCTGAAGATCCTTTACAGATCTTAAGTAAAATTCTTCTTTTCCTCCATTTTCTATGTTGGAAATAGCATCAGGAAATACATTTTTAATATAGTCATCCTGCCATATATAAAAAGCATTCTTTTTAAATGGTGCTCCAGGAATAAAACTCCACTGGCCATCTTTATTTCCGTACAGAATTGCTGAAAAAGTATTTGACTTCATACCAGGAAGATAGAAATATGTAAGATCCTTATAATAAACTTCCTGACTGTCTTTATTTGTCTGAAATCCCTTGTCATAAAGGTACACTTTTATAATTTTTTTAGTGACCCATCTTCCTAAAAAACTTATTCCCACCAGAAATGCTATAATTCCTAACAGTAATATAACTAATGCCGGCTTATTTGCCCTTGTATTTTCAGCATCAAAAAGAGTTGTCACTGTCATCCATATAAGTGGAGTCAGCACAATAAAAAAGACTACCGGAAGAATTACACCACTGTATTTTTTCTCAAAACTAGGCTCGATGACCTTTTTTACTCTTGATTTGTCGATGTTCACATTGTTACCCATTAATACCTCCTAAAGTAAATTTATATTGCTTTTTTATAATTTTATACATAAATTAAAGAAACTGCATGTAAAAAATTTCAATATATGAAAAATATATATTGCTATTTTAATACATACAGTCCATTCAGTCAAGTAAAATTATAACAGCTGTTTTATTATTTTTCTTTTCTCAAATAAACCTGCGCCGCGGCAAGTATTGCGGTAGGTATTCTAAATGGTGAACAACTTATATAATCAAAGTTGTTATTTTCAAAAAATTCTATACTTTTTGGATCTCCTCCATGTTCACCGCATACTCCTATTTTTAAATCAGGTTTAACAGGTTTTGCATTGTCCAGTGCAATTTTAACAAGTTTAGTTACAGATTTTGTATCTATGGAATAGAAAGGCTCTCCTTCCCATATTCCTTTTTCCCTGTAATCATCCAGGAATTTCACTGAATCATCCCTTGAAAGTCCCATTGACATTTGAGTCAGGTCATTTGTACCGAATGAGAAGAAATCCGCGTGTTCCGCTATTTCATCAGCAAGCAGGCAGGCTCTTGGTATTTCTATCATTGTTCCAAGCTTATATTCCACTCTTTCTCCTATTTCTTCAAACAGAATTTCAATTTCTTCTTCTATTTCCTTTTTCAGGTAAGCAAGTTCCTTTGCTTCCATTATAAATGGTATCATTATTTCAGGATGAACTTTTATTCCTTTTTTTGAACATTCATAAGCAGCTTCCATTATTGCTTTCCCCTGCATTCTGTAAAGTTCTGGATAACTTACTCCCAGACGGCATCCTCTATGACCTAACATTGGATTTTCATCTTTTAATTTACGTATTCTTATTTCAATTTCTTCCACAGGCTTTCCAAGAATTTCTGCCATTTTTTCCCTGTCTTCCTTTGTTTTTGGAAGGAATTCATGTACAGGCGGGTCAAGCAGTCTTACATTTACTTCACTTCCGTCAAGTATTTCAAGTATTTCAAGGAAATCCTTCTTCTGAAGTTCAAATAATTTTTTAAGTGATTTTTTCTTTTCTTCTCCTCTGTCACTTAGTATAAAATCTCTTATTGCCCATATTTTATCATGCTTAAAGAACATGTGCTCTGTTCTGCATAATCCAATTCCTGCAGCTCCGAAGAATTTTCCCTGTTTTGCATCTTCAGGCGTGTCGGCATTCATTCTTACTTCCATTCTCTTTACATCTGCCGCCCATGATATAAATTCCTTCAGTTCATCTGAAAAACTGTTTTCCTTTAAAGGTATTTTTCCTAAGAATATTTCCCCGGTATGTCCGCTGACAGATATGAAATCCCCTTCCTTCAGTACATATTCCCCTACTGTCATGGTTCTTTTTATTTCATCAATTTTTATTTCTGAACATCCTGTTACACAGCATTTTCCCATTCCTCTGGCAACTACCGCACCATGTGAAGTTGCTCCACCTTTTAGCGTAACTATTCCTTGGGCAAGAGTCATTCCCTGAAGGTCTTCAGGCGAAGTTTCTTCCCTTACAAGTATTGTTTTTTCCCTTATTTTTACTTTCTTTGAATCAAACATTATACGACCAACAGCCACTCCGGATGATGCTGCAAGCCCTTTTGTCAGGAAAGTCGCTTCCTTCAGGAACTTTTCATCAAAATCTCCATTTAAAAGCTTGTTTATTGAAGAGGGTTCAACTTTTAAAATAGCTTCTTCCTTAGTCAAAATATTTTCCTTTACCATATCCATTGCAATTTTCAGGGAAGCTTCAGGCGTTCTTTTTCCATTTCTTGTCTGTAAAATAAACAGTTTGGAATTTTCAATTGTAAATTCAATATCCTGCATGTCTTTATTATGTTTTTCAAGTTTTTTTGTTGTTTTTACAAGTTCGTCATATATGATAGGCATAGTTGTTTTTAAAAGGTTTATATCATCAGGAGTTCTTATTCCTGCAACAATGTCTTCCCCCTGTGCATTTAAAAGAACTTCTCCAAAAATTTCATCTTTTCCTGTGGAAGGATTTCTTGTAAACAGTACTCCTGTCCCTGATTTTTCATTAAGGTTTCCAAATACCATTTCCTGAATGATGACAGCTGTTCCCATATTATTATCAATATTATTCAGTTTTCTGTATAATATTGCCCTGTCATTATTCCACGAGTTAAAGATAGCTTTTACTGCACGGAATATCTGGTCTTCAAATTTTTCAGGAAATTCTTTTCCACATTCATCTTTATATATCTGTTTTCCTTCTTTTATCTGATCCTTATAGTTGTCAGATTTCAGTTCCATAAATCTTTTTCTTTCAATTCCTTCAGTTATTTCAGAAAACATCTGAACAAATCTCAGATAGGAAGAATACACAAAATCTTCGTCTCCTGTTATATCAAGCATTTTCTGTGCAACATCATCATTAAATCCTACATTCAGTATTGTGTCCATCATTCCCGGCATTGAAATTGGAGCACCTGATCTTACTGATACTAATAGAGGATTGTCAGACTGAATTTTTTTACCTGTTGTGCTTTCCAAAATTTGAATATTTTTCAAAATTTCTTCCTTCAACGATTCGGAAAGTTCTTTACCGTCTTTAAAAAACTGATTGCATGCTGTTGTGGAAACTATAATTCCATAAGGTATAGGAAGACCTATCTTTACCATTTCAGAAAGATTTCCCCCTTTTCCTCCCAGTATTGGAATCATTTCTTTTCCGCCTTCTTTAAACTCGTAAACCTGCTTCATTGCTCTTTCCTCCTAAATATTTTTATTTTTAAGTTCCTGATAGTACAATTTTATAGCATTGGTTTTTGTAAATCTGCCAACGAGAATTAATTTTCCATTTTCTTTTCTTAATACAGGCAGTGAATCAATTTCATGTTTAATAATTTTTTCTATTGCATCAAGTACACTGTCATTTTCAAAGCAATATACTATGTTAGGCATTCTTGTCATAATCATGCTTACAGGAATTTTTTCCATATTCTTTCCATGTAAAGCTGATTTCAGCAAATCCTTCCTTGATATAATTCCTACAAGTTTACCGTTTTCAACCACAATCAGAGTTCCCAAATCGTAATTGAAAAGGTGGATGACTGCATCATACACGCTTGTTTTTATATCAATTGAATTTTGTGGACTCATATGGTTTTTCACTATATTTGCTGTACATCCATTGTAAATATACCCTTTATTTGGTTTTGAAATTATTAATTTCAGACCTGTCAATATTGAAAAATCCGTTCTCAGTGCAGACTTTGTAACTGAAAGGTTTCTAGCTATTTCATCTCCGGAAATCGGTGACTTTTCTTTAATCATCATCAGTATTTCATTTTGTCTTTTTGTCAGCAACATTTTTATTCTCCTTGAATTAATGTTCATTTTCTTTATATATATCATGTAAAATAAAAATAATCAAGAAAATTTTCTCGATTAATGTACAATATTTGAAAATACAATATTAAAAACAGCCTGTTATTTTAAGAAAAATTGTTATTTAAAAAATTTTTTGGCAAGTAAATTTTTAGTTTTTTCCTAATTTTTTCCTAATTAACGGCTGTTTTAAAATTTATGAAACTGTTTTGGAAAATAAATTTATTTCCTGTACACTTATTACCTATTATTCATTTACTTTGTTTATGAACTTTCTGAATCCTTTTTCTCCATCTTCGTTATTCTTAAATACTCCACAATCTTCCAGAACCTTAGAGAAAGTCTCCCCTATGGCACTTTTTATGAATAACTCTGTATCACTTTCTGCAAGCTGTTTCAGTTTATGTGTTTCCAGATAATATTTTAGCCATTTTACATGTTTTTTCAGTTGTTCATTATTTTCCATTTCACTGTAACATTTTTCATAGCTTCCTGTTTCTTTAAATTCTGAAGTTTCTCTGCCCTTCTGTAACAAGTTTCTTATTTCAGACATTTCCTGTTTCAGTCTTCCCGGAAGAACTGCAAGTCCCATTACTTCAATAAGTCCTATGTTTTCCTTTTTTATATTATGGTGCTCTTCATGTGGATGAAATATTCCCAGAGGATGAACACTGTTTGTAAGATTATTCCTTAAAACAAGATCCATTTCATATTTTCCTTTTTTAAATCTTGCTATCGGCGTTACAGTATTATGTCTTTCCCTTTTTGTATGTGAATATATATCAAGTTTTTCCGCATCATAGTCTATCCATTTATTAAGAATTTTTTCCGAAAGCTCTACAAGCCTGTCCTTTTCTCCTCTTATTCTTATTACTGACATAGGCCAGTTCACAATTCCTGCTTCCACATCTTCATAACCTTTAAATTCTATTTTTTCTCTTATTTTGGCAGTTTCCATTGGGAATACATGTCTTCCACCCTGAAAATGGTCATGCGAGAGAATAGAACCTCCAACTATTGGTAAATCTGCATTTGAGCCTATAAAATAGTGGGGGAACTTCTCAACAAACTGAAACAGTCTTTCAAATCCTGCCCTGTCTATTTTCATTGGCCGATGTTCTCCCGAAAACACTATACAGTGCTCGTTATAATATATATAAGGGGAGTACTGAAAATACCAGTCTTCATTAGTCAAATTCATTTTTATCGTTCTGTGGTTCTGTCTTCCCGGATGATTTATCCTTCCCATATATCCTTCATTTTCCTTACATAAAAGACATTTAGGATAATTTGTTGATACAATATTTTTCTGCATTGCAATTTCCTTTGGATCTTTTTCAGGTTTTGAAAGATTTATTGTTATTTCAAGGCTTCCATAATTATTTTCATAATTCCATTGTATATTTTTTGCTATCCTGTCTGTTCTTATATAGTTACTTTTTTTAGACAATCCATAAAAATATTCTGTTGACTTGTCAATTCCATTATTTTCATATTCATTCCAGAATTCACATCTTACCTGTGAAGTTCTAGGAACTATCTGTCCCATTATCTTTGAATTCAGTAAATCCTTAAAAGTAGCTGTTGTTTCCTTCATTTTTCCATTTTCTGCAGCCCAGTCTACAATATTATCAAGAATCTCCGAAGGATAAACTGCATTTTCTATCTCTTTTTTTATATTTTCTTCTTCAGATGGTGAAAAATCCTTGTATGTGTCCAGTTCCAGACATTCCAGTACAAGATTAGTTACAAGAAGTTTATCTTCCCTTTCCACCAGTCCATTTTTTATTGAATATTCAATAAGTTTTTCAACTTCAAAAAATATATCCATCTGATCACTTCCCTGCTTCTTTTTATCAAATATTTTGCTTTATTTATTAAATATTTTTATCTTACATTAAACTTGAATATTGTCTTCTGGAGATATTCCTTATCCTTTTCAAGTAATTTTACTTTAAATTTTCTTTCATTAATTCCATTTGGAAAATCCTGTGTTTCTATTGCCACTCCAAGATATCTGTCATTTTTTTCCTTTTTGCTGATTTTATTGTATCCGCTGTCAAAAACAGGAACATCATCCAGATAATTTCCAGTATAGATAACTGCCACCCTTTCTGTTGTGCAGACTTCCATTTCTATTCCGCTGTATTCTGAATATAGGACAATTTCAGGTTCTCCCCTCACTCCAATTCTGTTTAGTACAAAAGGATGATCGTAGGCCCTTGTTATATCAAATTGATGATGTTTCTCCTTTATCCCGTCTGCTATAACCTTTCCATTTCTCAGATCAAATACAGTATCTGTAACATCTATAAATTCCCCTGTTGGAATCATATTTTCTGAAATCTCGCATACTTCATCTGCATCTATCTTAAGAACCTGTTCATCTCCATTTTTTTCCATATCTCCCGACAGATTAAAATATGTATGGTTTGTTAAGTTTATATAGGTTTTTCTGTCTGAAACTGCCTTATATTCAATTGTCAGGTGATTGCTTTCATTTATGAGGTAACATATTTCAAAATCCACATTTCCCGGATACCCTTCTTCCATGTGAGGGCTCTTATATGAAAGTTCTATTCCATTTCCCAGTTCCCTGACATTGAAAATTTTAGTATTCAGTCCTTTATTTCCACCATGTAATGAATTTTTCCCATTATTTTTATTTAAATCATAAATTATTCCGTCAATTGAAAAAATTCCATTTCCTATCCTGCCGGCAGTTCTTCCTATAATTGAACCGGGATATGCACCATTTCCCACATAATCCTCAAAATTCTCATATCCAAGCACTACATTCTTAAACTGCCCTTCCCTATTTTTTACAAATATTTCAGTAATTATTCCTCCAAAATTTAGAATATTTACCTGAAATCCGTTGGAATTTTTCAATTCATATTTATATACATCCTGTCCTTCATATTTTCCAAAAAGGCTTTTCTCTACATTGATCATGGTTACAACTCCCTTTTATAGTTTTCCTGCTCCTTCACTGACTTCAACTATATAAAAATCAGCATCATAACCTATTCTATCTTTATATTTTTCTCCAACATTTTTTACAAAATCATCAACTTTATCTTTTTTCACAATACTTACAGTACATCCTCCAAATCCTGCACCTGTCATTCTCGATCCTACTACACCTTCCTGTTTCCATGCAAGTTCCACTAATGTGTCAAGTTCCACTCCTGTCACTTCATAGTCATCCCTTAAGGATTCATGTGACTGGTTCATAAGTTTTCCAAATTCTTCCAGATTACCCTCTGAAAGCTCCTTCTGAGCCTTTAATGTTCTCTGGTTTTCATAAACTGCATGCTTTGCCCTTTTTCTATTTATTTCATTTGAAATAAGTTCCTTATTTGCTTCAAATTCTTCAGCGGAAAGTTCTCCCAACGCTTTTATGTCAAGCTTTGATTGAAGTTCTTCTAAAGCTTTTTCACATTCGCTTCTTCTTTCGTTGTATTTAGAATCTGCAAGTCCTCTTCTCTTATTTGTATTTGATATGACTATCACTTCATCCTTCAGTACTACAGGAACATACTCATATTTTAATGTATTACAGTCAAGAAGAATGGCATGATCTTTTTTCCCCATTCCCACTGCAAACTGATCCATTATTCCAGAGTTTACTCCTATGAACAGGTTTTCTGTCTTCTGACCAAGTTTAACCATTTCTATCATGTCAATATCAAGATTGAAAAGTTCCTTTAAAACTACCGCTGTGAGTATTTCTATTGATGCCGATGAAGAAAGTCCGGCTCCATTTGGAATATTTCCATAAAAAACAATATCAAATCCGCTGTCTATTTTCTGACCGGCATCAATGAACATCTTAATTACTCCTTTAGGATAATTTGCCCAGTCATGTTCCTTTTCATTTTCCAGTTTATCCAAAGTAAATTCCATTATTCCTAATTCAGCAAAATTTTCCGAATACATTCTGAATCTATTGTCATCTCTTTTTTTCACTAAAGCATAAGTTCCTTTATCTATCGCACATGGAAATACATTACCGCCATTGTAGTCTGTATGTTCTCCTATTAAGTTTACCCTTCCAGGTGAAAAGAATTCCTTTTCATGCTTGATTCCAAATAACTTTAAGAATTTTTCCTTTAAATCCTTCATTCCCTTCTCCTCCTAAATTTTCTATCATTCTTCTACAAGTATTTACATACCTCGCCTGTTTATATTAATACAAGTATACCCAACTTTTTTTACTTTGGTTAAAAAAGTTTATATTTTTTCATGGCCTTTTTTCACTTTTTTAAAAAAGATATATTAATCCTTAGTTTTATCAATACTTTTATAGCAATACTTTTTTTACTTTATATTCATAATATATAGAAATTATATTTCTTCATTTAATAGAATTCATAAAAAAAAGACCATCCGTATACTGCATCCAATTTTATTTCTAAGATTTTGAATACAGTTCAGATAGTCTCTTAAGATATTTATAATTATTTTATTTTCCATGTTTCCGGTGCAAACAGTATAAGCATAGGGAACAGTTCAAGCCTTCCTGCAAGCATTCCAAAGCTTAAAACTATTTTTGAAAAATTATTTAATTCAGCAAAGCTGAATGCAGGTCCAACTTTTCCCAGTCCAGGCCCGATATTATTAAAAGTTGCCGCAACCGCACTAAATGCTGTTATAAAATCATCTACTGAATAAGAAATTATTAACAAAATTCCTCCAAAAACAAGTGAGTAAATTAGAAAATATACTGCAATACTTTTTTGCATTTTCACATTTACAGGTTTGTCATCAGATTTTATTGCAATTACACGGTTTGGGCTTATCATTTGAATTATTTCTGCAAAATAAATTTTAAACATCAAAATTACCCTTGAAATTTTCAGTCCCCCAGCAGTAGAGCCTGCACACGCTCCAAAAAACATTAAAATCAGCAATATTACTTGTGAAAATAAAGGCCATTTTCCAAAATCGGCTGTAGAATATCCAGTTGTAGTAATAACAGAAGAAACTGAAAAGAACACATCCCTTATACAATGAGCAAGCGAAGTGTATGTTTTACAAATATTCAGAACTATTAGCGTAATCGCTCCAAAAACTATTAGCAAATAATATCGTAATTCCTCATTTTTTAATACATCCTTTACTTTTCCAATTAAAATAAAATAATAAATATTAAAGTTTACTCCAAAAACAATCATTCCAATTCCCAGAACTATTTCAATATAAGGATTATTATATGGCAGAATACTTCCATTTCTTACTCCAAATCCACCTGTTCCCGCCGTACCAAATGCAAGAAGCGAAGATTCAAACAGATTTAATCCGCCAAACATTAATAAAATTATTAGAACTATTGTCATTACAATGTAAATTTTGTAAAGCATTCTCGCTGTTGTTGACAACTTTGAAACCAGTTTTCCAAATGTTGGTCCTGGAACTTCGGCTTTCATTACGTGAACTGAAGTCGCAGAGCTTGGGAAAATTGCAAGTGCCAGTACCAAAACTCCCATTCCTCCAACAAAATGGGTAAAACTTCGCCAGAATAAATTAGAATGGCTAATTTTGCTAAGATCTGTAATTATACTTGAACCAGTTGTTGTAAAACCGCTCACAATTTCAAAAAAAGCGTCTATAAACGATGGTATTTCCTTTGTAATTACAAAGGGTAGTGCTCCAAACATAGACATCAGAATCCACGATAAAGACACTATTATATATCCTTCTCTTCCTTGAATTGAAGTTTCTTCTGGAGTTTTTGCCGAAAGAAGGAATCCTGTTGCCAGAAGCATCAGTATTACAGTCCCGTATGCGATTTTATATTTCGCATTTTCATTGTAAAGAAAACTTATAATTAAAGGCAAGATCATTAGACCAGCTTCTAGTATAAGTATTCTTCCAGTTATGAAACTTATCATTTTTTTATTCATTGTCTACTCCTTAAATTCGCTCAAGTATTTCGTCAAAATCTTCTATTGAAGGAATTGTTGAAACTATCATCACACTGTCATTAATTTTTATCATATCATTTCCACCTGGGAAAATCATTTTTCCATTTCTCAATATACTTGCAATTAATGTACCTTTTTTTATCTTTAATTCTTTTAATGGAATATCAATGGCGACACTATTTTTATTAATCTCAAATGTAATAAGTTCCACTTTATTTTCCAATCTATACAATAAGCTCATTGTAGAACTTCGCATATTCGTTCTTGATCTTACAACACTAATTATCATATCAGAAATGACTTTTTTTGGTACAACTATTGATGTTTCTGTATTATTTTCCAATATAGGAAGTAATAAAGTTCTATTCATCTTCGTAATTAACTTAGCATTTGTTATAGAATTTGCAAACATTGAAATAACTGCATTTTCCTCATCACTATCAGTAATAATTACAACAGCATCGTAATTTTTTATACCTTCTTGAATTAAAAATTCCTGATCTGCTTCATCTCCTTGTATTACGATGGCTTTTGAATATGCCTCGCTCAATTTCTCGGCTTTCACTGGCTCATTTTCAATAACCTTGACTTTATTTTTATTTTCCAGAAGTTTTCCAATTAAATAGTGAGTAATTGTTCCGCCACCGATAAGCATTGTAGAATTTATTTTTAAATTTCTTTTCTCGATTCTATCATAAAATTTACGTACCGAATTTATAGAACCCGCAATATATATTATATCTCCTTCCAGAATTGTAAAATCTCCGCTTGGTATAAATATTTGGTCACCTCTTTTGACGGTGCAAATTATTACTTTGTCTTGTGGATCAAATTCAAGTTTTTTTAACTGTGCTCCATTCAAGAAACTATATTTCTCGACTCTTATTGAAATAAAATTTGCTTTTTGTCCAAAAAAGTTTTCCACGCTCAATGCCACTGGGAACATCAGTTTATTAGCAATATTTTTCGCTGATTCAAATTCAGGATTTAACATAAGCGAAATTCCCAGATCTTCCCTTACGAACTGCATATTTGAACTGTACTCAGGATTTCTTACTCTTGCTATTGTATATTTTGATCCAATTTTTTTTGCAATAATTGAAGAAATTATATTCAATTCATCTGATTCTGTTGCCGCAATAAAAATATCAGCAGTATCAGCATTTCCTTCAAGCAATGTTTCATAGGAAGCTCCATTTCCTACAAGCCCCGTTATATCGTAAGTTTCCACAAGTTTATTTAATACTTTCTCTTCTTTTTCAATCAGTATGACGTCATTTCCTTCTTCTGATAATTCACTACAGAGTGATTCTCCAACAACACCTGCACCTACTATTACTATTTTCATATTTTTTACCTTTTCTTTTTTATTATTTATTTTTTAGTTTTCAGAATTTTCCAAAAATTTGGCTACTTCTTTAGCATAATATGTAATAATTGCATTTGCTCCAGCCCTTTTCATCGCATACATCTGCTCCATTACAATTTTCATTTCATCAATCCAGCCATTTTGAGCTGCCGCCTTTACCATTGAATACTCGCCTGAAACACTGTAAGCCACGATTGGAATTTCAAATTTATCACTTACTTTTTTTATTACATCAAGATACGCCATCGCAGGCTTCACAATTATAATATCCGCTCCTTGTCGTAAGTCTTCAACAACTTCATCTATTGCATCCTTTGAATATTGAAAGTTCATCTGATACGATTTTCTGTCGCCAAACTGAGGAGCGGAATCTGCTGCATCTCGAAACGGTCCATAAAATGCCGATGAATATTTTACTGAATATGCCATTATTGGAATATTTTCAAAATGATTTTCAGCTAGAACTTTGGAAATTTTTTCTACACGTCCATCCATCATATCAGAAGGAGCCACAATATCTGCTCCTGCTCTTGCATAAGAAAGTGCTGTTTTTGCCAAAACTTCCAATGTTTCATCATTTTTTACATATCCATTTTCATCAAGTATCCCGCAATGTCCGTGGCTTGTGTATTCACAGCAGCAAATATCGCAGATTACAAGAAAATTATTATATTTTTTCTTTATAAATCTGACTGCATTTTGGATAACACCATTCTCATTATAAGCCTCTGTCGCACAGGTATCCTTATTTTTTGGAATCCCAAAAAGCAAAATCGAATTTATTCCCAATTTTACCAGCTCATCCAGTTCCTCCGAAAGCCTGTCAATTGAATATCTAAAAATTCCAGGCATTGACGGAATCTCGTTTTTAATATTTTCACCTTCTTCAATGAAAATAGGATAAATCAAATCTTCTTTTACAATGTAAACATCCTTTACAAGATTTCTTATCACTTCATTTTTTCGTAATTTTCTATGTCTTTTAAACATTACTGTTTCACCTTTTTTCATTTTATTTTTCTATTTTATCCAGAATCTTTTGAATCTCGCTTTTCATAGCACGTGAACGTCTGCAATTTTTTCCGCCTGTCGAAACTGCAATTTGAAATTCATCATTTTTTACAATTCCTCCAAACATTGCATTCATTTCAGTTTTTGAAGATATATTATTTATTAAGATTCCACGTGAATCGCAAATTTTAGCAATATTTTCATTTAGTTCTTCATCATTTGTAGCTGCAATGACGAGAAAATAATCTTTTACAAGCTCTTCTATTGTATCCTTATCATTTTCAATTCTTTTATTATCTACAATTTTCACATTTTCCAGCTGAAGCAGTTTTTCTTCTTCAATTTTTTCAGTAACAATTGTAACGTTTGCACTATATTCTAAAATTTTAGTAATTTTCTTGTATGCAATTTTTCCCCCGCCAATCACCAGAACTTTTTTATTTTCTAAATTTACAAATAATGGAAACCACATATTCATTCCATCTCCTTCCGTTAGTTTTTTGATGAGAATAGAATACCACATTATAAATAGAAAAACAAGGGCATTTATCCTAATAATCTTTTTTCCTGAATTAAAAATAGTGTGATTTTTTTTAGTAAAAATGATAGAATAGATTTGTTTATCAATTTAACTTTAAAATTTAAAAAGGAGAAGGTTTAATGACAGAAATTTTATTTATACGGCATGGTGAAACAGATTGCAATAAAAAACGACTATATTATGGGCATTTGAACCCAGGATTAAATGAAAATGGACTTTGGCAGTTAAAAAATACTAAAATAAATTTGGAAAAAATGAAAGAAAATAAAAATATTGATATTGTATTTTCAAGTGATTTGAAAAGATGTAAAGAAAGTTTGGAATTGCTGGAAGTTGAAAAAAATATTGAAAAATTTTTTTCCAAAAGATTAAGGGAGCTTAATTTTGGAAATATTGAGGGAAAAACATATACGGAAATTGAAAATGAATTTCCGCATTACATTGATGAAATGAAAAATAACTGGCGATATTTTAAGACAGATGGTGGAGAGAGCTTATTTGATTTGCAAAAAAGAGTTGTAAAAAAAATTGATGAAATAAAGGAAAATTATAAAAATAAAAAAATATTAGTTATGGCACACGCTGGAGTTATTCAGTCTTTAATTAGTCATTATCTTTTTGGAAATTTAGACGGTTACTGGAAATTTAGGCTGGATAACGGAAGTATTACAAAAATGATGGTTACAGATGATAATTTCATCTATTTTGATTATATTAATAAATAATAAATAAATACTTCAAATTTTACAAAATTTATTATATAATATTTGAGTAAATATTTTTTATATGGATTATGCGTTATCCGTTAATTAACGTAAATTTATGAAAGGAAAGGACAAAAATTTCAAATAATGGAATTACTGACAATAAAATTAAAAAAATTGTTTTCAGAAAATATATCTCGTATTTTTGGTGCTGATTATATTGAGAAAATAGATATTCAAAATTCTACAAAAAAAGAATTTGGAGATTTCCAAACAAATTTTGCTATGATGAGCTCAAAATTAATCGGAAAAAATCCACGTGAAATTGCAAATACAATTATCGAAAATTTTGAAAAAAATGATATTATTGAAAAATTGGAAGTTGCAGGACCGGGATTTATTAATATTTTTTTGAAAAACAGTTTTCTTAATGAAGAAATAAAAAAGCTGGAAAATGAAAAATACGATTTTTCTTTCCTGAATATCGATAAAACTGTAATTATCGATTATTCTTCTCCAAATATTGCCAAAAGAATGCACATTGGACATTTAAGAAGTACAATTATCGGTGATTCGATTAAGAGGATTCTTAATTTTCTAGGATTCAAGACATTGGCAGATAATCATATTGGCGACTGGGGAACACAGTTTGGAAAACTTATTGTAGCTTATAAAAACTGGCTAGATAAAAAAGCATATGAAGAAGATCCAATTGGCGAACTCGAGAGAATTTATGTGCTATTTTCAGATAAAGCGAAAAAAGATCCCACTTTGGAAGATGAGGCACGTGAAGAGTTAAAAAAATTACAGCTTGGTAATGAAGATAATCAGAAATTGTGGAAGGAATTTATTGACATTTCATTGAAGGAATATAATAAAGTTTATGAAAGGCTTGATGTAAATTTTGATTATTATTACGGCGAATCATTTTACAATGATATGATGCCTTCTGTTCTTGAAGAGTTAAAGAAAAAAAATATTGCAAGGGAAGATCAGGGAGCATTAGTTGTATTTTTTGAAGATGACAAGCTGCCGCCTGCTATTGTTCAAAAAAAAGATGGAAGTTTTTTATATACAACTTCAGATTTGGCTACAATGAAATTTAGAAAAAATGAATTAAAAGTAGATGAGGCAGTTTACTTAACTGACGATAGGCAACAGAATCATTTCAAACAGGTCTTTGAAATTGGAAAAATGCTAGGAGAACCTTATGATTACAAGAAAACACATATTGTATTTGGAATTATGAGATTTGGAGACCAAATTTTTTCTTCCAGAAGTGGAAATACAATAAGACTTGTGGATTTACTGGATGAAGCTAAAAAGCAGGTCAAAAAGGTAATTGATGAAAAAAATCCTAATATTCCTGAAGAAGAAAAGGAAAAAATTGCTGAAACTATTGGAAGCGGAGCTATAAAATATTTTGACTTGAGCCAAAACAGGACATCTGATATTACATTCACTTGGGAAAAAGTATTAAACTTTGAAGGAAATACAGGTCCTTATTTACAATACACCTATGTTAGAATTATGTCAATTTTCAGAAAATTGGAAGAAGAAAATATTAATGTGGAAAATACGGACATTGTTTTAGATGAAATGGCTGGAATTGAGCGTGAATTAGCATCAGAACTTCTTAAATTCCCGCAAGCAGTTGTCAAGTCTTACGAAAATTTCCGTCCAAATATAATTGCTGACTATTTATTTGATACAGCAAAATTATTCAACAGCTTTTACAATTCAAGCTCCATCCTGAAGGAAGAAGATAAGCAAGTAATGGATGCAAGAATTCTATTAGCTAAAAAAACAGCATTTGTACTGAAAGAAGGGTTAGAACTTCTTGGAATAAAAACTGTAAATAGAATGTAGAATTATGAAGCTAAAATTTTCGTACAAACAATAAAATACGCTAAATAAAGAATATTAAATACAAAAACTTTAAAAAGAGTAATAAATTAATTGAAAAACAATATTTATTTAATTGAGATTTAATGAATATAGTGTATACTATATTTAGATCGATTAAAAGATCTGAAACCTCAATTAACCCCCCCTTTTATGAGACCTCTTTTTAAGAGGTCTTTTTTCTTTTGGTTAATTTTTTGACATTTTATTTTAAAATTTGTCTTGAAAAATTGCTTAAAAAGAGTATAATATAATTAAATTAATAAATTTAAAAATTAAATATAGAAAAGAGGAGAAAAATGGAAAATCAAAATTTTATTTATGATTACAGAAATGACCATGATGGTGAAAGTGATAAAAAACTGGGAAAAAATGCAGTAATTTTATTTGTTGTTTCACTGTTACTTGTGTTATTGTCACATTTTGTCTTAATTGGACAAAAAGCAAAATTTACAAAGGAAATACCGACACTAAAGGAAAATAGGCAGAAATTGGAAAAGGAAGTTGAAACTCTTAATGGAAATTTAAAACACAGTGAAGAAAGCTACAAAAAAGCTGAAGCTTTGATAAAAAAATATAAATAAAAAACGAGAGAGGTAAGGAAATGAAAAAAACATTATCAATGGTTGCTATATTATTAGCTATAGTTGGATTCTTATATTCAGCAGTACATATTTTTGGAACAGGTATAAAATACTTTGAATATAGCGGATTAAAGTCAAACGTTAAAAAATTAACAGAAGAAAAAACTAAAAAAACATCAGAATTAGCTGCTCTTACTAAAAAAAATGCAGATGTGAAAGCAGAATATGAAAAATTAAGAGCTGAGAAAAAAATTAAAACAGTTTATCTGACATTTGATGATGGACCATCTGCACATACTGATCAAATACTTGAAATTTTGAAAAAAAATAATATAAAAGCAACATTTTTTGTAATTGGAATCGGTAAAAATTATAATGATTATAAAAAAATAATTGACCATGGACACGTACTAGGATTGCACACTTATTCACATGAATACAAAGAAGTTTATGCAAATGAAGAAAGTTTCTTTAAAGATCTTTACAAAATAAGAGATGCTGTAAAATCAACAACTGGATTGGATGTAAAAATCACAAGATTTCCTGGTGGTTCAAGCAATGCAAAAGCCTCTAAAGCTCTGAAAACAGCGATAATTAATAGAATGACAAAAGAAGGATATGTTTATTTTGACTGGAACTGTGACAGTACAGATGCTTCAGGAAATAACGTGCCAGTTCCTAAATTGGTCAAATACGGAGTTTGTACAACTCATCCTGAAATTAATGTGTTAATGCACGACACAAATGCCAAAAAAACAACTGTTCAAGCATTACAGCAAATAATTGACGGATATAGAAAAGCTGGATATACATTTGAAACATTGGATGTAAATAGTCCTAGAATCCAGCATGTAAAACAACCTGAAATGTAGTAACTAAGTAAAAAAAAAGTGATAAAATCTAAATCTGTGATATAATGTAGAAGTTGATTGAGTAAAAAAAGTAAAATTATACATTTTTCTACTTAAATCATATAGCTGTATTTTTTAAATATTGCTATAAAAATTTTAAAATTTTAAGGAGAATATTAAATGAGAAAAATAATTACTATACTTGCTGGATTGTCGTTATCATTATCATTATTTTCGGAGGGAAAAACAAAAAAAGACGATATAAATATAATTTACATAAAGAATGAAATGATAAAAACTGCTGATAACGGAATAGATATAAACGTTTCAAAAGCAAACGACAATACTTCTACAATAATGACAATAAAAGAAGAGGATTTACAAAAATTCACACATTATCAAAGTGGAATAGCTTCATATTACAGTAAAGGATTAGATGGAAGTAAAACTGCAAGTGGAGAAAGACATCATATGACTGAAATGGTTGCTGCCCACAAAACATTACCATTCGGAACAAGAGTTAAAGTTACAAATTTAAGCAATGGGAAGGAAGTTATTGTAAAAATTAACGATAGAGGACCTTTTGTAAAAGGACGTGTAATTGATTTAAGCTATGGAGCTTTTTCACAGATTGAAAGTCCAGGAAAAGGTATTACAAAAGTAAAACTTGAAATTTTAAATGCTTCAAATTAGTTAGTAAATAAACGTGCATTTGCAAAATTTCAAAAATTAAAATTAGACAGGAATGGAAGGTGGAAAAATAGTGTTAAATGGTAAAATAGCATTAATTACAGGTGGTTCACGAGGAATTGGAAAAGAAATCGCATTGAAATTTGCTGAAAATGGGGCTACAGTTATTTCAGGAGATTTAATTGATCCTGATTACAGCCACGAAAATGTCTCACACGTAAAATTAAATGTTACTGATAGAGAAAATATAAAGGAAATTGCAAGTGAAATCAAGGAAAAATACGGAAGACTGGATATTCTTGTAAATAATGCAGGAATTACAAGAGATTCGTTGCTTCAAAGAATGAAGGAAGCAGATTGGGACTTAGTAATCGATATTAACTTAAAGGGTGTTTATAACGTAATGCAAGGATTTGTTTCATTATTATTAAAAAGTAAAGCCTCAAGCGTAATTAATATGGCTTCTGTTGTAGGAGTTGACGGAAATGCAGGGCAAACTAACTATGCTGCTACAAAAGGTGGAGTAATCGCTATGGCAAAAACTTGGGCAAAAGAATTTGGTAGAAAAAATCTTAGATCAAATGCAATTGCGCCAGGATTTATCGAAACAAATATGACTCACGTATTGCCTGAAAAAGTTGTGGAAACTGTACTTGCAAATACTCCACTTAGAAAAATGGGAGATGCTGAAGACGTGGCAAATGCGGCACTATACTTAGCAAGCGATATGTCTAAATTTGTTACAGGACAAGTTTTAAGAGTTGACGGAGGATTAAATTTATAATTTAATAAATTTATTGAAAAATGTCAAAAAATAAAAAATTTTATGCCTATTTCATTATAGATACAAATGAAAATGGGATACTTGAAAACTGGACAGATTGTCAAAAAAAGGTAACTGGGGAAAAAGCCCGATATAAGTCATTTAAAACGTTTTCTGATGCACAGGAATGGTTAAATTCTGGAGCAAACTATGAAAAAAAAGAAAAGATTGATTTAACAGAGCTGTACTCTGAACTGGAACGTGATGCAATTTATTTTGATGCAGGAACGGGGCGTGGTAATGGTGTAGAAGTTAGATTAACAGATTTTGACGGAAATTCATTGCTTTATAAAATTATGAATGAAAAAAAAATTAACGAATATGGAAATTATTACGTTGCCAATACCAGAACAAATAATTTTGGTGAATTAGTCGGTATTTACATAGCTCTTGTCTATGCTAAGAAATACGATACAAAAATTATTTGTGGAGATAGTTCACTAATTATTGAATATTGGGCAAAAGGACGATATAATAGTTCCAATTTGGAAAATGATACAATAGAGCTTATAAAAAAAGTTACCTTAATGAGAAACGAATTTGAAAAAAAAGGTGGAATCGTAAAAAAGATTTCTGGAGATGTCAATCCAGCTGATTTAGGATTTCATAAATAATATTTAAATTTAAAGAGGAGGTTTTTCATGAAAAAATTATTATTAATGGCAATGATGTTGATAATGTCAACTATTGGATTAGCAGCAAACAAAGCTATAAATAGAGTTTATGAAGGAGATTACAGTAGATCAACAAATACATTTGTCTATGAGAAAGATAATTTAATTTTTCCAAACAAATTACTTAATTATACAGTAAAAGACGATACTGGATTACTGGATGGAATTTATGATTTTATGGCAAAAAAATATGGCGTAACTTCTGAAGATTCTGTTACTTTTAATGTTCAAGGGATAGTTTCAAAAGATGGAGTTTTAACTATAAAAAAAATAATAAATTATAGAATCCCTGAATATAGATTACATTCAGCAGAAACTTATTCTACTCCTTCTGTTCCATCAACAGGCACTGAGAGTGACACGCAGGAAGATTCTGAAATTAATAATGATTCTGATTCTTCAAATTAAAAATTAAATATGACTCTTAAAGAAACTTTTTTTGATAATTTTTATTATTGAATTAAGTTTCTTTTTTATTTAGGTAAATTATAAGTTATATAAAAATTTTAAAATTTTAATTTTAGCCTTTGAATAGTTTGTAATAACTTTTTGAGTTTTATTTTAAATAAATTTCAATATAAAAGTAAAAAATATATTTAAAAATAATTTGACAAATTGAGAATTATATCATATAATAATATGTTTAAAAGATTTTTTATAAAAAAGTTTCTTTAAAATTAAGACTAAAAATTATATTTATTTAATTTTTTGATTATATCTGAGGAAATTTAAATAAAAATTTTTTAAACTAAAAAATAGTATAAATAAAAAAGGAGAAAAATTAATTATGAAAAAAATTCTTTTAGTTTTAGTAATATTAGTGTTCGGTTCGGGAATTATTATTGCGAAAGAGATGTTTAATGGGAAAGTACCTGAAGATATTGTGTTTGTGGGAGATTCTATAATGGATAGCAGTAAAAAATATATTGCGCCTAACTTTAAAAATCCTTACTTTGATACAAAAATTTCGCGTCAATTTTCAACATTGCCGGGAATTGTTTCAAAATTAGTGGAACAAGGAAAGATAAAAAATACATTAGTTGTTCATCTTGGAACAAATGGTAAATTTACTGACAGGGATTTTGATTCTGTTATGGAAATGGTAAAAGGAAAGGATGTATTCTTTATGAATACTGCACACAAAGACCCTTGGGAACAGGAAGTGAACAGAAAGCTTGTAGAGAAAGTATCACAATATGAAAATGCCCATCTGATAGACTGGTATTCTTATGCAAAAGGAAAAAATGAATACTTTTACAAAGACAGAACTCATCCAAATGATAAAGGACAAAAATATTACGCAGACTTTTTAACTAATGAAGTAAAAAAATATTATCTTGGAGAAAATAATAAAGACGAAATTTCAAAATAATACTTTATTTAGATAATGAAAAATAATTAAATCATTCATAATTTTTCATACTGCTACTTTAATTTCAAGCTTAAAAAAATTGGACTGTCTTAAAAAACATAAGAGTTTTTCAATTTTTTAAGTTTGTACGTTAAAGTAGTTTTTTTTAACATATTTTTTTTAGAGGAGATTTTAAATTTATGAATAAAAAAAGGATACTAAGTCTTGATATTTTGAGAGCGCTTGCTCTTGTACTCATATGCGTTTACCATTGGACTTTATTCAAAGGTACGTATATTGGTGTTGTTATATTTTTTGCATTAAGTGGATATTTAGTTACAAGTGGGCTGCTTTCCAGAGATTTTTCGATTTTTTCAGTAATTAGCCGAAGACTAAAGAAAATTTATCCAAGTTTGTTAATTGTGATTCTGGCTTCAACAATTGCATTGTATTTTGTGAATAATGGACTTGAGATGAAATATAAATACAGTGCTTTATTTTCAGTATTAGGACTAAATAATATTTATCAGATTTTTTCGAAGATGTCCTATTTTGATAATTTTGGAATTATTTTGCCATTGACTCATATATGGGCATTATCGTTCTTAATACAGATGTATGTATTTTTTCCAGTTTTAGTACAAGGATTAAAAAAATTGAAATTAAAAGATTATACTATGGGAAGTATTTTTTTAGCAATATCAGTAATTTCAGGATTAGTGATGGCTTATATATTTTATGCTACTTCAAAATCATCAGAAGGAGCTGATTTTTCGAGAATTTATTACGGAACAGATACGAGAGCATTTTCATTTTTCTGTGCGGCTGGGCTAGCTTGCTTTTATTCAAGAAGGGAAATTAAAAGTAATGTTGAAAAGAAAATTGTATATGTTCTAGGAATATTGGGAATAGTTTCAATAATTGTCTTTTCATTTGGAATAGATTACAGAAACGCTTTAAATTATTATGGACTTATGTTTTTAGTTAGTATTCTATTTTCATTTTCAATAGTCTTGTTCTCTAAACCTGAATTAAAGAAATTTGATATTTCAAAATACAATAAAATTCTTGATCCTGTCATAAGATTAGGGCAGCATCAGTATCAGTATTATTTATGGCAATATCCAGTAATGATATTTGCACGTGAATATTTTAAATGGTCAAAATTGTCAAATTCTCAGCAGTTTTGCATACAATTTATAGTTTTAATCTTTATTTCCGAATTAAGTTACTATTTATTTGAGAAAAAGAGTATAAAATATATAAGTTATCCTATTTTGGCATCTATTGCTTTAATTCTAGTTTTTTCTCCAATTTATGAAAATAAAGATTTGGAAGAAATGAAAGCTATACAGGAAGCCCTAGCTTCAAACGAAAAAGAAGAAAAAAATAATACGCCGCCAGTTTCAACTGCACCAACTACCCCTGCTGTAAATACAGGAGATAAACCCTTGACAATGGATGAACTTCTTAATGCCCTGAATACTCCGTCTAAAAGTATAGAAGAGGATACGAAAATGCAGAATGAAATTCTGAAAAAATATCCAAATGATGAGCGTGACATAATATTTATTGGTGATTCTGTATTGCATATGACAAGAGAAGATTTGAAGAAAAAATATCCAAAAGCTATTATTGAAACAAAGGTAGGTCGTCAATTTTATCAGCTGCCAAATATGTTAAAAAGTTTATCTCAGGATGGAAAATTGAGAAAAATTGTCGTAATTGCACTTGGAACAAATGGAACAATTTATGAAAAGGATATGAAATCTGTTTTAGAGACGTTAAAAGGACATGATGTTTACTTTATAAATACAGTTATGCCAGACCCTTGGCAAGACAGCGTTAATGCGGAAATTAAAAAAGCGGGAGAAAATCCCAATATAAAGGTTATAGACTGGTATTCATATTCAAAAGGAAAACAGGAATATTTCTACAAGGATGGAACACATCCTAAACCTAATGCGGCAAAAAGATACATAAATCTAATTTATTCTGTTTTAAGTAAAGATATTTTAAATCAAACTAAATAATATAATAAAAAAGACATGAGCTTTGAAAGTTTCGAAATTTACTGAACTTCTTTGGTCATGTTTTTTATTGATTTTATAAATATTTTTATTTTTCAAAATGATTGAATTGGAAATATTTAGGAATTTAGCTTTACAAAACAAAATTAATTAAATTTATTAATATTTTTAGGATAGATTTTTTTTTCAATGTATAGTACAATAATTTTAAGAAAATGTTGTCAAATAAAAAGTTTTATTTGACGCTAGGAGGAAATGAGATGGACAGAAAAGAAACTTTGAAAAATGAAAAAAACGAGAAAAGTGAAATTTTAAAAAATGATTGGAAAATGACGGCTGATGAAATGGAAAATACAAAGATTCCTGCAGTAGTCAATAAAAGTTATGATGAATTACTTCAGCAGCTGGAAGATAGAATTAAAAAAAATAATCTAGATGTAGATATGGATAAAATATTAGCGGCTTTTGTACTTGCTTATGGAGCACACGAAGGACAAAGACGTAAAAGTGGTGAAAATTATATTCTTCATCCTGTGGAAGTTGCGGAAATTCTGGCAGACATGAAAATGGATACGGATACAATTGTAGCTGGACTTTTGCATGATGTGGTTGAAGATACCCAAATTACTTTGGCAGATATAGAATATCAGTTTGGATCAGATGTAAAAAAATTAGTAGATGGAGTTACAAAACTTAGGAATTTACCAAGGAATTTCAGCAGAAAAGTTGAAAATACAAGAAAAATGGTAGTAGCAATGTCACGAGATGTCCGAGTTGTGATTATAAAGCTGGCAGACAGGCTTCATAATATGCGAACACTAAAATTCATGAAACCTGAAAAACAGCTGGAAAAGTCAAATGAAACAATTGAAATTTATGCGCCAATTGCTCATAGAATTGGAATGGCAAGAATGAAATGGGAACTTGAGGATATAAGTTTTAGATTTTTGTATCCAAAGGAATATTATGAAATTAAGGAACATGTAAATTCAAAAAGGCGTGAACGTGAAGAGTATACGGAAAAATTTATTAAAAAAATAAAACTGGAACTTGAAAAAAATAATATAAAAGCGGAAGTTACAGGACGACCAAAACATTTGTATAGTATTTATCGAAAAATGATTAAAAAACAAAAAAGATTTGTAGATTTGTATGATTTAATTGCAATAAGGATTATTGTTGAGGAAAAAACTGAATGTTATAGTGTGCTGGGAGTGATTCATAATTTATTTGAGCCAGTGTTTGAAAGATTTAAGGACTATATTTCAAGACCAAAGATAAATGGTTACCAGTCTGTCCATACAACTGTGAAAGGTCCAGATAATCAGAATGTTGAAATTCAGATTAGAACGGAAAAAATGCACGAAATAGCAGAAGAAGGAGTTGCGGCACATTGGAAATATAAAGAAAATAAATCAAAATCTAAAGATGAAAAATTTTATGCGAATATAAAGAAATTGGTCCAAGGGGATAAGGAAGCCTTGGAATTTGCCAAGGAAATTACAGGAAATATGTTGAGAGAGACAATATTTATATTTACGCCAAAAGGTGAAGTTGTCGAACTACCTAGGGACTCAACTGCATTGGATTTTGCATTTCAGATTCATACAAAACTTGGATATAAGACAATTGGTGCAAAAGTAAATGGAAGAATGGTTCCATTGAATCAGAAGCTTAACAATGTTGACAGAGTTGAAATCATAACTTCAAAACATCCTAAAGGACCTGGAAAAGACTGGCTTGAAATGGTAAATAACCATAGTTCACGGTCGAAAATAAGAAAATGGTTTAAGGATAAGGAATTTGAAGAAAAGTCAAAAGAAGGGGAACAAATTTTAGAAAAAGAATTTGAACGGATTGGATTAAAATTAAAGGATGTTCTGGAAGATGAGCGAGCTTTTTTCTATACAAAAAAATTTAACATCAATGATAATAAAACATTATTTTATCGATTTGCAATCGGAGATTTATCACTCGAGGGCTTTATAAATAAATTTGAGAAAAAAGAAGAAAAGGATCTGGAAACAGTTCTTGAGGAAGAAACAGAAAAAGGAAATAAGCAGAAAAAAAGAAATGGTAATGGAGTAAAAATTTCTGGAACTGAAAATACAATGTACCGTTTTGCAAAATGCTGCAGTCCGCTTCCTGGAGATGAAATACGTGGCTATGTGACACGTGGACGTGGGATTGCTATTCACCGTGCAGATTGTGATAATTTTATTTTATTAATGGAAAAGGAGCCAGAGAGGGAAGTTGATGTTTACTGGGATGAATCTGCGATTAATGCCAATAGCATATATGAATTTAATTTTACAATAAAAGCAGCAGACAGAAATGGACTTTTACTGGATATTATCCGTATTTTAAATGAACATAAAATAAGCTTGATAAATGTAAATACGAATAATTCTAAGGAAAATGGAAATAAACGTATTTTTATACATTTAAGAATAACGGTTCGAAGCAGGGAAGATTTTGACAAGCTAGCTAAAAATCTGATGTCAATGAAGGAAGTCATTGAAATAATAAAAAAATAAGAGGGTCATAAAATGAGAAAATATACTCTTGAAATATGTACAGATAGTGTGGAATCCGCAATAAATGCTGAAAAAGGTGGAGGTACAAGACTTGAATTGTGCAGTAATTTAATAATTGGAGGTACTACACCTGCAGCAAGTCTTTTTGAAGAAGTCCGAAAAAATGTAAGTATTCCGATAAATGTCCTGATAAGACCAAGATTCGGAGATTTTCTATATTCGGAATATGAATTGGAAATTATGAGAAATGAAATAAAAATGTTTAGAAATCTAGGAGCTGACGGGATAGTTACAGGAGTTTTAACTAAAGATGGAAAAATAGATATTGAAAATATGGAAAAATTTATTTTGGAAGCAAAGGGCATACCAGTAACTTTTCATAGAGCCTTTGATGTGTGTAAAAATCCTATAAGTGCGTTTTACCAGTTAAAAAAATTAGGCGTAAATACAATATTAACATCAGGACAGGCGGAAAATTGCTTAAAAGGAAAAAAATTATTAAAAGATCTTGTTGGACTTTCTAATGAAGATAATGAAAAAAAACCTGAAATACTTGTGGGAGCAGGATTAAATAGAAAAAATATAAAAGAAATAATAAGTTTTACAGGTGCAAGCAATTTTCATTTTTCTGCAAAAAAAATAAAACAAAGTGAAATGCTGTATCGAAAAGAAAATGTGAATATGGGTTTGAAGGAATTTAGTGAATTCGAGATTCTTGAGACAGATGAAAATTTGGTAAGGGAAATGTCTGAATATTTACAGGAAATATTTGGTTAGGTGCTTTTAAAAAAATTAAATTAATATTTGTTAGTTTAACTTTCAAAGAAAAGGATTTTAGTATAAAAAATGGTGCTGTTCATTTTGCAAAAATAAAAATTTACAAATGTTTCAGCACCAAATAAATTGTTTAATTAGTGTCTTCTATGTCTACGAGAAGGTTCTCTTTTTACATACACGATTTTATTATTTCTCTTGGAATGTTTTTTTACTTTATGAGAAGGCTCTCTTTTTATGTATACAATCATTCTGTTCTTTTTAGCCTTTTTCTTTACTTTACGAGAAGGTTCCTTTTTTACATATACGATTTTGTTGTTTTTTCTAAAAGCTGAAAAAGAGGTAGTGGAAATTCCAATTACTCCCAAAATTAAAATCATTTTTTTCATAACATTTCTAAAATTCATTATACCAACTCCTTTTATCTATTTTTATTGACAATTTAAAATAAATTTATTTTATCCAAACACAAACCCAATATTATTTAATTTTATCAGTTTGATGTTAAAAAATTCAAATATATTTTGAAATCGTCTGGTGCATTATAACATTATTTTATTTTAAAATATAGTAAAATTTATTTAAAATTTATTAATTTATAAAAAATTTATGTATTTTTAGTGGTTTTTTTGAGAAAACAAGTTATAATTAAACTAAGAAATATAAATCTTTTTTTAGGAGGAAAAGTTATGAAAAAATTTCTTTTATTAGGTTTAGCAATATCACTGTTCTCTGCAGTAAGTTTGGAAGCAAAAACGGTAAAAAAGGGAAATAAAGGAAGTACAGCAAGTACATTTGAACTAAACGTGGCTCATATTAACGATCACCATTCACATCTGGAAGAAGAAAAAATGCCTTTAAAATTAAATGGTCAGACAGTTACGGCAACTATTGGCGGACTTCCTAGAGTAGCACAGGAAATAAAGGATTTTAGAAAAAATAATAAAAATACTTTAGTTCTTCATGCTGGGGACGCAGTAACAGGGACTCTTTATTATACGCTATTTGAAGGAAAAGCTGATGCTGAGCTTATGAATGTAATAAACTTTGACGCCTTTACATTGGGAAATCATGAATTTGATGATGGAAACAAAGTTTTGAAATCATTTCTGGATGCTTTAACTATACCTATAGTTTCGTCAAATGTTGTACCTGACAAAGGAAGTATTTTAGAAGGAAAATGGAAACCTTACCTTATCAAAAATGTTGGTGGACAAAAAATTGGAATTATTGGAATTGATGTTGTGAAAAAAACAAAAGAATCTTCCAATCCTGGAGACGATGTGAAATTTCTAGATGAAGTTGAAACAGCTAGAAAATATGTAAAAAAATTACAAGATGAAGGAATAAACAAAATAATTGTGCTGTCTCACGCTGGATATGAAAAAAATGTTGAAATTGGGGAAAAAGTTGACGGAGTTGATTTAATTATATCTGGAGATACGCATTATTTATTGGGAAAAGAATTTGAACAATTTGGACTAGTTCCTGAAAAACCAGATTATCCTAAAAAAGTAAATTCACCTGATGGAAATCCTGTTTATATTGCCGAAGCATGGAACTATTCATATTTATTGGGAGAAATGAAAGCAAAATTTGATAAGAATGGAGTAATTAAAGAATTGATTCCAACTCCGAAAGTGCTAATTGGAGATACTTTTGAAATAAAAAATGCTGAAGGAAAAGTTGTGCAGCTGGGCGAAAAAGAAAAAGCAGTAATCATAAATTCTATAAAAAATAACAAAAACATAAAAGTTGTAAAAAATGACCCTGTTACACAAAAACTGCTTGAACGATATCAAAAAGAAAAAACAGAATTAGGGAAAAAATCGGTTGGTAAAATTACAGAAGAAATTTTAGGAGGATCAGATAACAGAGTTCCTGGGCCTCACAATAAAGACGGTTCTTTTGCAACAACACTTGTAGCCGAATCAGTTTTACATAAATTAAGAAATATGGGAACAGGAAACGTTGACTTTGTAATCGTAAATGCAGGAAATGTCAGAATTACACTAAATCCTGGAAATTTCACTTATGATCAAGCCTACTCATTGTTACCATTTACATCAAACACAGTATTCATAACAGATATTACAGGTGCCGAAGTAAAACAGGTGTTAGAAGATGCAATTGACTATGTATTAAACGGTGGCTCAACAGGAGCATTCCCTTACGGTGCAGGAATCAGATATGAAGCCACAAAAGAAGGAAACCTTGGAACAAGAGTTAAAAAAATAGAAGTATTTGACTTTAAAGCTAACAAATGGGTTCCAATCGATGCTAAAAAATCCTACATGCTAGCCGTAAACTCATACATCGCCAAAGGAAAAGACGGTTATACAACATTAGGAAAAATTACAGCTCAAAACCGTGGAACAGACACTCATTTAAGTGACACAAAAATATTTATTGATTATTTGAAAGAGAAAAAAGAAGTAGGAAGACCGAAATCAACAAACGTAATCTTCAAATATTAATATTTTTCGCAAGGGCATCAGACGCCATGCCCTTGCATCCCCGCTTTACGCAAAACTTTCTTATAAAGAAAAAATAAAACTCGATTTTGAACCAAAGTTATTTTAACTGAAATAACTGTGTATAATTCAAAATATATTTCAAAATCTCAAACAGTTATTTTTTCTTTAACGAAATTTTGCTTGTTTCATGTTTTAATAAAACTATTTTGTTGTAAATAAACTAAAAATGTCGTGATTTTTTTGAAATAAAAACTACTGTCTGAGCTTTTTCAAAATATTGAAATTAAGATTATTTGAAGAGACGGGAACAGCCTTTATTAAAAAGCGAGTTTAGTTTTTATTTCAAAAAAATACTTAGACAAGCCGGGATTGTAAAGGGGATGGCGACTGATCCCCTTTACGTAAAAAAAAGAAAAACATAAAAATTATGAAAAAAATTCATTAATAACAGTATATTGTGTAAAATAAAAACATTAATTTTAAGTATTTATACCAAAGAATTTAGAAAAAAAGGAGGTAGTTTTATGGATAAAAAAAATAATAACGGTGATGATATGACGCTTAAGGAAGTACAGTATTTGATAAAACAGATAGAAAAAGGGACCTTAGGTAAAAGAAAAAGAGAAAAAACTCCACAGGAAAGAAAAGAAAATGGACAAAGGCTCGTTTTGAAATTAATTGAGGAATTTGGAGAACTTGCTGAAAATATTAGAAAAAATGTCAGATATGATGGAAAAAATATAAAAGGGACAATTGAAGAGGAAGTATTTGATGTTTTTTATTATATTATTGCGATTGCAAATGATTATGAGATTGATTTGGAAAAGATTTTTTATATTAAGGATGAAGTGAATGAAATAAAATATGGCAGAGAATTTTCCATTTATGAGGCTAGGGAAAAATGGAAAAATAAAAATAAAGAAAAAGAATAATTGAATCAAAAAATATAAAAATAAAAAAATGAAAAGGAAATATAAATATTATGACAACAGGAAATACTGGGATTTCTTTGAAAAAAAAGGAAGTAAGTATAAAAATATTGGGAACAAGTGATGTGCATGGAAGGGTGATGGCTTGGAACTATGCGGCTGATGAAGAGGATAAGTCAGGTTCTTATGCACAAATTTCAACATTGGTGAAAAAAATTAGGAAAAAAAATAAAAATGTGATTTTAGTTGAAGTTGGGGATGCGATTCAGGATAACTGGATAGAAAAGTTTGCGATGACACCGAAACATCCTATTCCAGAAATATTAAATTATATGGGATATGATATTTTTGTGCCAGGAAATCATGAATTTAACTTTGGAATGCCAACTTTATCGAATATTTTGCGGGATATGAAATTCAAAAAGTTAACTGCTAATTTGTATTATCACGAGAATGCTGAAAATGACACTAATTTTTCAAAAGACAAAAGCAGATATTTGGACGCAACGACAATTATTGAAAAAGAAGGTGTGAAAATTGGGATTATTGGGCTTTCTACTCCGATGTCGGCACAATTTGAAGAAGATACTGGATATTTGAATGATTTTTATTTTGTGTCGCCTATAAAAGAAGCTCAAAAGCAAATAAAAAAATTGAAAGAAGAAGGAGCAAATGCCATTGTTGTTGTGGCTCATATGGGGATTGAAAACGAAAACGGGATTCCTGAAACTGGAGTTAGAGATTTGGCAAATGCGGTTCCTGAAATTGATGTGATTGTGGCAGGACATATGCACCAGAATATTCCAAAAGAGATAATTAATGGAGTTCTTATTACAGAGCCTCACAGATACGGAACATTTGTTTCAGAAGTTGATTTGAAATTTGAAATTGATGGTAAAAATATTAAATTAATAAGTAAGGATTCTACAACAGTTCCAGTAAAAAATGAAGAATCTGACGAAAAAATTGAAGAAATTTATAAGCCGTTTCATCACAGGCTTTGTGTTATTGCAGACGAAGAGATTGGGGAAACTTTAAATGACATGGTTCCAAAAGAAAAACATTACGGTGTATCGGCTGCATTTGGGAAAGACACAGGAATGTCCTCGTTCATAACGGATGTAGAACTTTATTACAGTGGTGCTGACGTTGTTTCATTTGCATACAATTATGAAAATGTAAGACTGGACAAAGGTAAAATCAGAAGAAAAGACATAGTTTACAACTACCGTTACACAGGTGGAGATGTTACAATCTATGAAATGACTGGAAAACAGTTAAAAGACTATATGGAATGGGCTGCCGACTATTTTGACACAATTCAGGCTGGAGATACTGAATATCGCTATAATCCAGAACGTGCCAATGGAAAATACGTAACTTTTGATATTTTTGGCGGAGTGAAATATAAAATTGACTTAAGAAATGAAAAAGGCAGTAAAATTACCAATCTGATGTTAGTAAATGGAACAAAAATAACTCCTGAAATGAAACTGAAAGTTGGAATGAACGCTTACAGATTTGAGCAGCTGGCTAGAAAAGGCGGTATTTTCGATGGGCAGGAAATACCAGTATTATGGGCATCCAAAGAAGCGATCGGAAATATAAAGGGAACTATCCAGAATATGATGATTGATTATATCCGAAATGTAAAAAATGGAGTGATTGACGGAAAAAGCCATAATAACTGGGAAATAATTGGATTATAAATGGAAATAAACTTTTAGATATTAAAAAGTTATAAAATACAGATTATTTGAATGAGATGTAGCGAGGAAAATTGAATATGAAAAAAATATTTTTATTTATATGCTTAATCTTGATGTTTATTTCTTGTGGAAAATTTGATAGAAAGAAATATAGCAAGAAAGATTTAAAAAAATTGGATTTTAGTAAAAATTATGACTTTAAGCATAAAGAAGCTGTTACAGGAAATTCAGACTATTTTGAGTGGAATCTTGAATGTGAGAAGTTAAATTGTAATGTTTCCTATTTACATGGAGTCAAAAAATATTCAAGAAAAATTGTTTTAAAAGATTATAAACAAAAAAATAATATAATTAAGAAAATAATAAATGGGATGAAAAATCCAAACGAAAATGTAGTAATTGATGATCATTATCCAGAAAGCAAGATTATAATTTATGATAAAAATGAACATTATTCTTTTGATTCAAATGTTGAAAATAAGGAGTTTTATAAAATATTAGATAATTTGCTTGGAGAAAATCATGAGAGATTATTGGAAAAATTATAAACAAATTTAAGAAAGGAAATTAAATTTATGAAAAAAATTTTGTTAGTAATGATGCTGGTGTTTTCAACGTTTATGTTTGGAAATCCAGAATTTGAAAAAAGTTATGGAGAAAGTATTACAAGCACTTTAAAATTTGGTATGACAAAACAGGAATTTGCTAAAATTATTCAGAAAAAAGCTCTGTCAAATTCACATGATGAAGGCAATTATGCGGTTTATTACTATGCTAATGTAAAAGATCCGCTGGGAATTGAAAGGCAGCTGAATAGTTTTAACTTTGTCGATGGGAGGCTAGTTTCTTCAGTTTTTGACTCACAAACTACCGATGCTGAACATGAACAAATAATAAAAATGTACATAAAAAACCAAAACAGGCTTTCTAAGGAAAAAATGACAAAACTGGAAGCAAAAGGAAGGCTGCTGCTTTATAACAGTAAAAAAACAATAGAAATTGCAAGAATGATGGACCACACTTTTATTACAGTACAAACTGCGGCGCCAAGGGTATTGGAATATAAAATTAGGTCAATAAAACAAAATTAAAGTAAAAACAGAAAAAAGCCTTTTGCCAGACAAGGACAAAATATAGATGGGAATATATCAAAATATGGATTTAGCTGTTAACAGTCCAGCTATCAGCAGCTAGGAAATTTAAGGATAAAACTCTTATTTTCAAATTTTGATACTAAAATATAAATAATTAAAAATGAAAAGAACATAAAAATATTTTTATATTATTGAATTTTAATAAATTTTATTAAATTTTTTTGAAAAAATTGAAATTTTGTTTTGAAAATAAGGACACATTGTGATATAATTATAGTTGAGAAATATTATAATAAATAAATTTACGGAGGTAATTAGAAATGACTAGAATTGAAGATATCTATGCAAGAGAGATACTTGA
>ERZ773073.229-NODE-229-length-32562-cov-10.760175_pt1 | contig 32562 bp, 25 predicted proteins | sample MGYA00580616_ERZ773073 | MGnify/ENA primary metagenome ERZ773073 (study PRJEB29015, sample SAMEA2737960) | human oral metagenome | biome: human oral; feature: human-associated habitat; material: dental | place: China | collected 2131 ...
TTGCTAATGGAGGAACCATTCCACCTGCCATAACAGCTGCCATAAATGCACCATTGTTTGTATCAGTAAATACTCCTATTGAGAAAGCATAAGCTGCTTTATTGATAGGTCCTCCCATATCAACACTCATCATTCCACCAAGTACAGCTCCTAATAGAACAGCATTAGCAGTTCCCATATTATTTAACCAATTAGCAACTATAACATTTATTTTTGTAAATACAGGTCCTATTATGAAGTACATCAACACACCAGTTATTAGTAAACTGAATATTGGATATATTACCATTGATTTCATACCATCAAATTGTTTTGACATATTCTTTGTCATTTTCTTTAAGAAAATAACTGAGTATCCAGCAATGAACCCTCCAATAAGTCCTCCTAAGAATCCAGCTCCTTGGCTTGCCATATATCCTGCAACAGCCCCTGGCATAAATCCTGGTTTATCAGCAATACTCATAGCAATAAATCCAGCAAGAACAGGTATTAGGAAATGGAAGGCTCCTCCACCAACACCATATAGTAATTTAAATAATTCATTTTGTCCCATAAATCTTTCAACTATAAATGAAAGGGCAAGTAAAATTCCTCCACCTATTACGAATGGTAGCATATTAGAAACTCCACTCATAATACTTTTATAGATAATTCTTCCTATTGAATCATTTTCTTGAGAATCTTCTTTTAATTTATCACTAGGTTCTGCTTTAAAAATAGGGGCTTCATTATTTAAAACTTTCTTAATTAAAGTTTCAGCATTTTTTATAGCATCTGCTGTACTTGTAACTATAACTTTTCTATCATTGAAACGAGCAGTTTCAACTTTTTTATCTGCTGCAACTATAATTCCAACAGCATCATTTATATCATTTGCAGTTAAATTATTTTTAATTCCATCTGCACCATTAGTTTCAACTTTAATGTCTACTCCTAATCTTTCTCCAGCTTCTTTCAATGCTGCTTCAGCCATATATGTATGTGCAATTCCTGTTGGACAAGCAGTTACTGCAAGAATTCTCTTTTTGTTTGTAACTTGTGTTTCTTTAACTTCTTCTTTAGGACTTTCTTGTGGTTTTTCTGAATATTTATCAACTAAAGCATAAACTTCATCAGGACTTCCACAAGTTAATAATCCTTTTGTAAAATCATCATTTAATAACATCTTTGATAATTTTGCAAGTGTTTCTATATGTAAATCATGAGCACCTTCTGACGCGGCTATCATAAAGAATATATGAACAGGTTCTCCATCTAGTGCATCATAATCAACACCTTTATTAGATCTTGCAAATAAAACTGAAGGACTATTTACAACAGAAGTTTTAGCATGAGGCATTGCTATTCCTTCACCTAAACCTGTTGAACTTCTTTCTTCTCTTTTTAAAATTAAATCTTTAAATACATCAGCATCTGAAACTATGTTTTTTTCTTTTAATCTTGCTATCATTTCGTCAATAGCTTCCATCTTTGTATTTGCTTTTAAATCCATTATCATTAAATCTTTTTTTAATAAATCTTTAATTTCCATAATGCTCCTTTTCAATAACTAATTTTTTAGATATTTCTTCAATAAATTCTAATTCACCAATATCTTCTGAAAAACTTGTCGCTGTTCCACAAGCCACTGCAAATCTAAATGCTTTTTCTACATCATTTTCTTTTAGCATATAATTTACAAAACCTGCCACAACAGAATCTCCAGCTCCCACAGTATTAACAACACTTTCCTTTGCCTTGAATGGTTGAGCAAAAAGTGAAAAATCTTTAGCTATGTATAATGCTCCCTCACCACCAAGAGATATAATAACATTTTCTGCCATACCAACTAAGTTAGTTCTAACATAGTCTATAATTTCTTTATTATCTTTAAACTCTCTTTTAGCATATTCTTTTAATTCATCTTTATTAGGTTTGATTAAAAATGGTTTGTATTTTAAAGACTTTTTAAAAGTTTCTCCACTGCTATCGAGAGTGAATTTTACTGAATTCTCATTTAAAATTTCTATTATATTTATATAGAAATCATTTCCCAAATTGCTAGGTACTGAACCTGATAAAATTACAAAATCATCACTTTTAATTTTTCTGATTTTATCTAAAAACTCTTCTTTTTCTTTTTCTGAAATATTTGGACCTGGACAATTAATTTCAGTTTCTTCTTCTGTTTTTAATTTTACATTTATTCTAGTATTTTCTTCAACTCTTACAAAATCTGATGGTATATTTAATCTCTTTAGATTTTCTTCTATAAATGCTCCTGTGAATCCTCCTAAAAAACCAAGATTTACACATTCTGTTCCTACATTTTTTAAGAGTTTAGATACCATTATTCCCTTTCCACCTGCAAAAAAATTATCTTCATAGGCTCTATTAGTTTCACCTATTTGAAAATCTTTTACTCTGACAATAAAATCAATGGAGGGATTTAAAGTTACTGAATATATCATTCGTTCACCTTCCTTTTCATTAATAAAAGATGTAAATATCTTACTGCTGTGACGTCCATTATTGTTGAAAGAGCCTTTGTGGAGCTCTTGAAACACTAATGGCTGGCAAGCAGTTCTATACATTTATTATTTTAGTATTTTTAATTATGTCTTTATTTATTTCTTTTTTATCTGTTATTATTGTTGCTTCCTCAAGTTTAGCTACGTTTGCAAAATAAATCATATCAAACTTTGTACTATCTGCTAAAATAAAAGCCTTATTTGAATTTTCTATGGCTTGTTTTTTTATCAATGCTTCTTCAACATCATGAGTAGAATATCCATTTTCATTTATTCCATTTATCCCGATAAAAGCCTTATCAAATCTAAATTCTGATAAATCTCTTAGAGCTTTTACCCCAACAATAGCTAAGGTACTCTTTTTTATTCTTCCGCCAATTAAGTAAGTTTCTATATCGTTAGCTATAAGTCTTTCTAAATGTATTATCCCATTAGTTACAACCTTTATATCTTTCCCTTTTATATAGTCAATTATTTCATAAGTTGTTGTCCCTGCATCTAAATAGATATAGTCACCATCCGATATAAACTGTGCTGCCACTTTAGCAATTTTCTTTTTACTATCTTTGTTAGTGTTCTTTTCTTTGATTTCTATTTCTTTTCTAGCAACTTTTCTTAAAACAGCACCACCCCTTACTCTTTTAATTTTATTTTCCTTTTCAAGATAAGCTAAGTCCCTTCTTAATGTTGCCTCACTGATTTTTAAATCTTTGATAATTTTTGAATTTTCTATACTGCCTTGTGTTTCTATAAGTTTTAAAATAAGTGAAATTCTATCTTCAAATAACATATCTTTTCCTTTTTATAACTTGATTATTTTTTGTTATCTTATTATACAATCATTTTCAATCTTTTTCAATCATAATCAACCATAATTTTTGATTTATTTTGTGAAATTTTTTACCATTTTTGCCAAAATTTGAAAAAATTATTTTTTTGGTAACATTTGTTACCGATATATTTTATTTAATCACATATAATTATGTTGTAATAGATTTGATTTACCCCTCTCCGGTTGATTAAGGTGATTTTAAAAATCACCAATCAACCTCTCATTTATTACTCAAAAAAAAGAGAAGTCATTAGAAAATTCTAATGGTTTCTCTTTATTTAGTTATGTTAAATTCTTCAAAATTTAATACTTTTCCATCAATTGTTTTTATTTCTTTCAATTCCTCTGAAGACAGCTTCTCTAAAAAAATACAATATTCATTTGGATATCCTCCAACAAACTCCATTTTAGGCATTTTTATTTGCTTTGGATCTTTGATCCATAAACATAGCTTATCGTTACCCCAAAACCTTGTTAATTTTAAAACTTCACCTTTATATATAACATCTATGTCTTTCATATAATCACCTCTAATTTTGTCATAATAATCATATTATATCACAAAGAATAAAAATGAGGTTTTTTCTCAAAAATATTGATTTTTTACAAAAAAAGATATATAATAAAGTAAATCAATTTTAGAAAGGAGAAAGAAAGATGTTATTACAATTCTATTTCTCAAATTATAGATCATTTGAAGGTGAAGGAATTTTAGATATGAGAGCAAGTGGAAGTAATGAATTATCTTCACATGTAAGAAATACTCTTAATGAACGAGTTTTACCAGTGACTGCTATTTATGGTGCAAATGCAAGTGGAAAATCTTCTGTATTTGAAGCCTTTCAATTTATGGCTTTTTGTGTTTTAGAGTCTTTATCTTTCTCAGATGAAAATAAAAAAAATCCATACAAACTAAAAGTAGATTCTTTTAAATTCAGTGAAAGTAGAGAGAAACCAAGTGAATTTGAAATTAATTATATAGATAAAAAAGGAAAAAAAGAACTATATTATAATTATGGATTTAAAATTGATAATTCAGGTATTTTAGAAGAGTACTTAGCATATAATACAAAAACAGGAGTAAAAAGAAATGAAGACTATACTTATATTTTTAAAAGAGAAAGAAATCAAAAACTTTATTTAAACTCTACAATAGAAAAGTTTAGAGAAAATTTAGAGATTTCTTTAAAAGACAAAACACTTTTAGTTTCATTAGGAGCAAAATTAAATATAGATGAATTTATTAGAGTAAGAACTTGGTTTATAAATATAGAAGTCATCAATTTTAGTAACTCATTATATGGTGTACTTTTAGAAAATACTCTACCTAATAATATATTTGAAAGTGAGGAAGTTAGAAAAAATTTAGTCAGTTTTATAAATTCTTTTGATGATTCTATTATTGATATAGAAGTAGAAAAAATTTCTGCTATTGATGAGAATGATAATGATAATTACAGAGTATTTACTATACATAAATCTGACAAAGAAACTTCAACTGCAAGAATATCAATGAATGAAGAATCATCAGGAACTAAAAAAATGTTTTCTTTGTATCAAACTTTATTAGATGCTTTAGAAAATGGTGGAGTTTTCTTTGCTGATGAGTTAGACATTAAATTACATCCATTACTTATGAGAAATATACTATTGACATTTACAGATAAAGAAAAAAATCCTAACAATGCTCAATTAATATTTACAACACATAATACTATCTATATGGATATGGATTTATTACGTAGAGATGAAATATGGTTTGTTGAAAAAGATAATGGAGTATCTAAATTATACTCTTTGGATGATATTACAAATGAAAAAGGTGAGAAAGTAAGAAAAGATTCTAATTATGAAAAACATTATTTATTAGGAAACTATGGAGCTATTCCTAACTTAAAGAGCTTATTAGGGAGGGAATAATATTGAAAAAGACTAATAGATTAAATCAAAAACGTAGTGAAAGAAAAAAGGTACTTTTAAAATCAGGTGCGTATTTAATTGTTACTGATGCAGAAAAAACTGAAAAATATTACTTTGAAGGAATAAAAAATCGCATTCCAGACAGTTTAAAAAATGATTTACAAATAAAAATATACTCTAATAAAGCTTTGTCAAAAATTATTGATTTTGCTGCTGAACAAAGAAATAAAGATGAAAGATTTAGAGATATATGGCTTGTATTTGATAGAGATGAAGTTAAAAATTTTGATAGGTTGATAGAAAAAGCAAAAGAAAAGTAATAGATAAAAATACAAAAATAATGTAAAATTGAATGTGTCAAATAAAGTGATTATTATATAATTACATGAGGAGGAAAATATGAAAAGAAAAATTGATGTACTGGAAAATTCAGGTAAAATTATGAAGGCATTATCAAAGGGGATACTTCTTACAGTAAAGGGAGATGAAAAGGTAAATAGCATGGTTATAAGCTGGGGAGCTTTGGCAATAGAATGGAATAAGCCAATTTTTGTAACTTATGTAAGGGAAAATAGATATACAAAACCAATTTTAGATAAAACAATGGAATTTACGGTAAATATTCCTTTGGAAAAAATGGATCCTAAAATATTTTCAGTGTGTGGAATGAAAAGTGGGAGAAATATTGATAAAGTAAAGGAAGCAGGAATGACATTAGTAGAGCCTGAAGTTGTTTCTGTACCAGCTATAAAGGAATTGCCAATTACATTGGAATGTAAGGTTCTGTATAAGAAAACGCAGGAATTGAAAGATTTGCCTGAAGAAATAGTAAATAGAAATTATCCTCAGGATATAGATGGATATGCAGTTGGTTCAAATAGAGATCCGCATACTGCATATTATGGAGAAATAGTAGCAGCTTATATAATTGAGGATTAAAATGTGATATAATAAAAGAACGTAAAATAATTATAAATATTCATATGATAGATTTGAATTTGAAAATAGTCCAATAGAAAAGAATATGAGTTTATAGTATAAATAAAAATTATGGAGGACAATAAATGGTAAAGTTACTTGCAATAGATATGGATGGGACACTTTTAAGCGACAAAAAACATATTGCAGAAGCACAGAAGAAGGCAATCAGAGATGCAATAAAGGCTGGAGTGCATGTTGTTTTATGTACGGGAAGACCCCTGATAGGTGTTCTTCCTTTCTATGAAGAACTGGCACTGGAAGATAGAAAGGGATATGCAATTGTAAATAATGGTTGCACTATATATAATACAGAAGACTGGAGCATTGTAGACTATGAAATGCTGGCAAGGGAAGAACTGGAGTATCTGTACAGTTTCTCAGAGAAGTTTGAAGAAGTAAATTTTACATTATTTGATGATAATAATTATTTATGTATAGGAAAACCTAATAAATATACAGAAAAAGATGGAGAATTTGTATTTACGAAAGTAAAAGAAGTTTCAATGGAAGAAATTTTAAATGGGGAATATAGAATTTATAAAACAATGTATGTGGGAGCACCCGAAAAAATAGATGAAATTCAGGAAAAATATGGAAATAAATTATGTGAAAAGTATAATGGAATACGAAGTCAGGTAAGCATTTATGAAACAATGCCCTATAAAGCTGATAAAAGCTCTGCAATAAAAAAACTGGCAGAGAGGCTGGGAATTAAAAGGGAAGAGGTAATGGCAATGGGAGATGGAAACAATGATGTGGAGATGCTTAAATATGCAGGAATAAGTGTAGCCATGGGAAACTCTACTGAAGATGCATTAAAAGCTGCAAAGTTTGTCACAGATACAAACGAAAATGATGGAGTGGCTAAAGCCATTGAGAAATATATACTTGGGAAATAAATAAGATATTTTTGAAGTGTAAAAAATGGAATTGAAAAGTTTTTTCTAAAAAATTAATAAATCAATTTTAAAATATTAAAAAAAGAAAAATTTAACATTTAATTTTTATAGTATTATTTAATTATTAATTAATAATATAATGTTAAAATAACCCTGATTTTAAAGTGCTTTAAAATTTAAAATAAATATTAATAATACCTCTAAAATTTTTCTCTTAAATTTGTTAAAATAAAGATACAAATAGAATTAGTTGAGGTACATCACAAAATTATTATAAATTTAAGAAAGGAGAAAAATTGTGATGAAATAAGAAGAGGGAGGAGTATGAAAAGAGAAAATAAAGAAATAAACGGAGCATTTTATTTCCTGGAAGAAGCAAGAGATTTTATGGAAGTGGAAAAGTATATTGAGGATAATATTTGTGAAGGAGGGAAAAAATACTACATAAAAGAAAATAAGATGCAAAAAACAGTGAATGATGCTATAGCAATTAATTTGGGTAAATATAAATTTGCTGTTTATCCAGTTAAATGTTCTGGAATCAGGGAAAGGGTTATTATGTTAAAAACAAAAAAGGAAATAAGCTATGAAACTAGTAATAGTCATGGAACATTAACTAATAACCTGTCAGCAGATTTTAAATCAAATCATTGTTTTGTAATTTTACATTCTGTTGAGAAGAGATTTAACTTTATTTTCGAGCAACTTTTGGATGACATTTTAGAAAAATTGGAAGTCTACAAAAATTTTTAATTAAATTCTTATAAAATATGAAATTGGGAATGAAGAGACCATTTAAATTAGAGGTAATTGGTCTCTTTTTTTATGTAAGTATGATAATTTTGAAAAATAAATTTAAAAAGGACATGTGGTGTCCTAGATAATATGTATAATAGTAATATAGAAAAATATTTTATAAAAGAGAAAAATGTAGATAAATAGAAGATGAAAAGAAGTTGTTGAAATTTTATAAAAATATTTAAGAAATATTAGTCCGAGGCATTGATTTTTTGAAATTAACGTGTTATAAATTAGAGTACGCTAAGAATTTTATTTGAAGAATGGGTGTTTGAATGTAGAGGTAAGATGAGATTTATTGAAAATGAAGAATAATATGAATTTTCTGAATTTGTATTCTGAAAATAAAAGAGAATATTGATGTATAAATTTTTAAAATCTATAAATAAATTATACAAAAAATAATAAATAAAATAAACTATGAAAGGAGGTTGTATAGGTAAATATTTTATATATTTATTGTACAAGATAAAAATGAATGAAAGAGAAAAAAGTATGATGAAAAATTTAAATCAAACCAAATAAGTAATGAAAATCTTAAAAAAGGTAAGGCTAAAGTTAAGAAATTAGGAAATGAAAAGGAAAATGATTTTTTACTGTTGATTGAAATGCTAAAAGCAGTAAAGTCTGGAAAATACCAGTTATCTAAATGGGCTATAGCAGCAATTATAGGAGCGATAATTTATATTGTATCTCCATTAGATGTAGTTCCTGATATTATTCCAGTGGCTGGCTGGTTAGATGATGGAGCTGTTGTAGCAGCGGCAGTAAAAGCTTTAGAAGAAGTTATTAAAGCTTTTATAAAGTATAAAAAGGGAAAAAATCAATAATAAGTGAGAAGAATTGGAAGTGCTAAATTATATTTGTTTTTGATTTGATTATAAAGATAAGGAGTTGAGAAAAATGGATAGAAATGAAATAATTTTGGAATCTCAGAAGTTAGATTATAAGTTTGTAAATGGTATTAACAAGATGGAATTGTTTAAAGGTATTGAAAAGTTTGATTACAATAATTTAAGCTTGAAGGATTTTGAACTTTATAAGATTGATGAAATAACATATGAAGAAGAAGAAAAAGCTCCTAGAAGGGAAGCATTTGAAAATGTAGTTGGAACATTAAGAGATAGCTATGCTAATTTTCTTTATATAATACTAGGTGATGGAGAAAAAGTATCTATTTATTTTGGATTAGCTAAAAATAGTTATATTAATGAAGAAAATGAAATCTTAGAATTAAATGGAATGGGAAGCTTAATATTAAAACCAAGTATAGAAGGAAATTTTAGAGGAAGTAAAATAAAAAGAATTAATAAGGAAGAAAAAGAAAGAATCTTAAATGATATAAGAAATGTTGATACAAATAAGTATGCTTATTTTGAAGGAATTCCAGGAATAAATGAAACAGAGGATAGAAATGACTTTCAGGGAATAGATAGATTGATAGATGTAATGATTATGGGAAATAAAGGAAAATTTGGATTAATTGTTTACGCAAATCCAATCCAGAAAGAAGATATATCTGAAATTGAGAAAGATATTTATGAATACTATAATCAATATAATATACTGCATAAAAGTAGTTTTCAGCTTGGAACAAATGCTTCAACTAACAGTAGTAAAACAACAGGAACAACAACAGGAACAAATAAAAGTGATACAAAGGGAACAAGTAAAAGTGAAACAGAAGGAAATTCAATAACAAAAGGGACAAATAAAGGGACAAATAAAAGTGAGGCAGAAGCTAATAATAGTAGTGATGCTCATTCAGAAGATAATTCAGTATGTGAATCTGATAGAAACAATAATTCCAAGACTAAGCGCTTAGGAAAAACAGAAACATATGGAAAAACTAAAACCAAAACAGTGGGAAGCAACACAGGAGAAAGTGAAAGTAAAGGAACAAGTTATTCAAAAACAACAGGTAGTAGTGACAGTAAGACAACAGGAAACTCTACATCAGAAAGTACTTCTTTAAGTGAAGGAGAAAGTACAGGAACTTCAGAGACACAGAATATTGAAGTTATAAAAAAAGAAATACATTCATGGATAACATATATTGATGAAACTTTATTACCTATGATTGACTATGGAAAAAGTAAAGGATTATTTAGAGTCAATACTTTCATATTTGCAGAAAATAATGGAGTTTTACTAAAACTGGGGAATACATTGAAATCGTTGGCATCAGGAAAAAAAGGAAATAAAAGACCATTGGAATATTACAGACTAGATAGTGAAAAAGATCAAAATTTAATAAATAATCTTGTGAATTTCCAAATTAACAGTTCAAAAGAAAATATAGAAAAAGATTCTTTTCTAACTGTAAATTCGATTGAAAATAAGGATAATTTTATAAATGATTTCTATTCAGTAAAAGAGTTATCTCTAATAGCTGGAGTTCCACGTAAAGAAGTAAATGGACTTAAAGTAACAAAGCAGGTTGAATTTGGATTAAATACAGTATCAGATGAAGAAATCAGGGAAATGAATAAAGTAAAAGAAAATTATATTGCATTGGAACTAGGAAATCTAGTTCAAAGTGGAAATGAACTTGAGAACACTAAAATCAGCATAAATAAAAAAGATTTAAATAAGCATATATTTGTAGCAGGAGTTACAGGAACTGGAAAGACGACAACATGTCAGAAAATATTATTAGAAAGTGAGATGCCATTTTTAGTAATAGAACCTGCTAAAACAGAATATAGAATAATGAGAAAAAATGAAAAAACAAAAGATATATTAATATTTACTTTGGGACAGGATAGAATAGCTCCATTCAGATTAAATCCATTTGAATTTTTTGAGCATGAAAGCTTGACTTCAAGAGTAGATATGATAAAAGCGGCAATAGAAGCTTCATTTGATATGGAAGCTGCAATACCTCAACTGATAGAGTCTGCTATATATAAATGTTATGAAGATTTTGGTTGGGAAGTGTCTACGAATAAAAATAATAAATTTGAGAATCCTTTTGCAGATGGAGTGTACTCTTTCCCAACATTCTCCGATGTTATGAAAAAAGTGGAAATTGTGTGTGAAGAACAAGGATTTGATGATAGATTAAAAAGAGATTATCTAGGTTCAATAAGAGCAAGATTACAAAGCTTGACACTTGGTTCAAAGGGATTAATGCTGAATACGCCAAGAAGTGTTGATTTTGTTGACTTATTAGATAAAAAAGTAGTTCTAGAGATAGAAGAGGTAAAAAATACAAATGAAAAGTCATTTGTTATGGGATTGATAATGATTAATCTTAGAGAAGCTCTTAGAGCCAAATATATTAAAGATAAAAAGTTTAAACATATAACATTGGTAGAGGAAGCACACAGACTATTAAGTAAATATGAAGCTGGAGACCCGATTAATAAAAAGCAGGGAGTAGAAATATTTGCAGATATGCTTGCAGAAGTTAGAAAATATGGTGAATCACTGATTATTGCAGATCAGATACCAAATAAACTTACTCCTGAAGTGTTAAAAAATACCAATACAAAAATAATACATAAGTTATTTGCTGAAGATGATAAGGAATCAGTTGGAAATACTATGGTACTTGAAAAAGAACAGAAAGGATTTTTATCAAATTTACAAACAGGAAGGGCGATTGTCTTTTCACAGGGATGGTCTAAAGCAGTGCAGGTACAGATAAAATTACTGACAGATACAACATCTGAAGAAGAGATAGATGAAAATGAACTGATAGAAAGTAATTTGGAATATTACAGAAAAAATTACAAAAAAGAAATTTTCTTTGGAAGTAGTCTGTTTGATAGAGAACCTACAAAGGAAGAATTGATAGAAATAATAGAGTTTAATAAAATAGGAATTCTAAATAGTTTTATAGATATGTATGAATACTTAATGGATAGAAGATGTAATGGAGAGACAAAGAAAATATTACTGAAAAAATATAAAAATTATAAATATAAATATGAAAAATTAAGTAATTTCAATATTACACTATTAATAAAATTATTGGACAAATTTTATTTTACAGACAGTCCTTTCATAGCAGAAGAAAAAGAAAAATATATTACAGAAGTTATTAATCTTGAAATAGATGAAGAAATAGTTAAGGAAAGATGGGAAAATATGAATCAAAATTTTAAGGAAAAATTAGGAAAGAGAGGAGAATAATATGTTTGGAATTATTGGTTCAATTGTAAGTGCAGTTAGTGGAGCAGTCAGTGCTATAGGAAGTGGAATAGCAAATCTAGCTAGCGGGATAGCAAGTTTAGCAGTATCAGTATGGCAAGGAGTCAGTTCATTTATAGGAAGTTTAGTAAAAGCTTTTATGCCAGAGGCAGAAGTACCTGAAGAAGAATATGATTCTTTTGGATATGCATTGACTAAACTTGAGTTAGATAATTATGATTCTGTAGCTGAATATATTCGCGCAGGTAAAGAAAAAATGAATAATTTTACATTGGAAGAAAAAGAAGAAATAAAAAATTTTTCTGAAGAAGAAAAAAAAGGATATGCTTCGCTTGCATTATCAGCATATACAAAAGGAATATCAGAAAAATTTGGATTGGAAGATTCTATTACTTTAGGAACACTGGAGGGAGCACAAAAATTAAAATTACAACCAGAAGAGTTTAAAGAACTGGTAGATGAATATAATGAAGGTAACCTTCCTACATTAAATATAAATGCATTTTTAGAAAATAAGCTTGATAATAAGGATGATAGTAAAATGTATGAATATTTAAAAGATAAACTGGATAGATTAAACGAAGATTTTGATATAGAAGATGCGGAAGAAATATAATAAAAGAGGTGAATAATATGATAGAAGAAACAATAAGTAATTTAAAACCTATTGTAGAGGGAATATTTAATTTTTTAATGGAAAACAAAGAAGAAGTATTTAAATTAGTAAGTAACATTGTGAATATAATCAGTAAACTTTTTGATATATATACTTCAGAAGACAGTGATGTGGACTTGGGAGCAAAGGCCAGTGTATTTGAAGAAAATATGGAAGATTTTGAAAGCACAGAAGAATATATAAAAACTGTAGAAAAACAGGAAATAAATAAAGCAGATATTGATATTGTAGAAGAACCTCGTTTTTCTGCAATGGGATTAGCTCTAAAAGCAGCAAATATATGTGAAAAATTAGAAATTACACCTGGATTTTTACTTGGTTTAGCAAAATTAAATATTAAAGATACTTCAATAATAGAAGATATGATACAAACAGCTAGGGAAAATCTTTATGATCCTGATATTGAGGCTTTTTTAGATGATAAACTAAGTAATAAGGAAAATGATAAAGTGTATGATTTTTTAGAAAATTGTCTGGAAAAGGTGGGGAAAAGTTTATCAGATATATTGAAGGAGGAAAAATCAAATGAAGAATAATGTGATAATTTATTTATCAGAATTAGGGATTTTAACTGAAATAGATGGAAAAGTAAAAAAGAAATATGGAGAAAATTTTGATAAAGATTCAAATATTGAAGAATATTTGAATCTTTTAGAAGAAACCAGTCTTGAAAAAGATTCAATTTTAGATTTACTAGTTTTTGGAATAGATAAGAATAAAGTAGTAGAATTATGGAGTGCATTGAAAGTAAAATTTCAATGCACTTCAGAGAGTAAAATATCATTTGAAAGTTTAGAAAATATTATCTTTAAATATGATAAATTAGAAGAAAAAACAATAATAAAAGTAACTGATGAAGAAAAAAGTATATTTCTTTTAAAAGAAAAAAGTAGTTTTAATAGAGCATTTAAAGAAATGGAATACAAGAAAGAAATTTTTGTAAAAACTAATAATAAAAGTTTTTTTGATGTAAAAACTAAAAAATCAAAAAATATAAAAGTAAAAAAAGAAAATTTGAGTAATGTTGCTACAGAAAAAGAAGATATGAGGGAAGTATTTGGTGAAAACTTTAGAAAATAATGTCTGTTAAGGATTTTAAATAATTTATGTGAAAGGAGATAAGTTATGAATGAAAGTCAGACTGAAGAAATTATGGAAAAGTGTGTAAATAAAATTGAAGAATTAAAAGAGAGAGTATCAAAATTAGAAAATGAAATGGAAAAATTTAAAGAAATTCTATCAGAGAAAAATTTAAAAAATTTAGAAACTTTAAAAATAAATTATAGTTCTAAATTTAATAATTTTACATCAGAAAATAAGACTTTTGAAGAAAAAGAAATTAAAGATATGGAAAATGAAAAATTAGAGCAGAAATTATATATAGAAAGTAAAAATGAAGAACAAAATATTTTGAATAAGGAAAACGAAATACTAGACAAAGTTGAAAATATTTCTGAATATTCAAAACACGAAGATACAATAACAAAACAAAATGCAAAGATATCAGAATTATCAGATAAATTGAAAGAAAAAGAAGAAGAAAATGAAAATCTAAAGAAGGCTATTAAAAACAAGAATGAAGAAATAGAAACTTTGAAAAATAATCAAAATGAATTAAATCTTAGAATTTCAGGATTAGATGAGATAATAAGAAAGAATAATTCTAAAATTTCAGAACAGAAAGATGCAATAACAAAACAAAATGCAAAGATATCAGAAGCATTAGTAAAATTAGAAAAAAAAGAAAAAGAATTGTCTAATGAAACAGATAAAGTAAAAAAGTTAGATGAAGAAAAAGAGAAATTAGAAACATTTATTGAGAGTAAAAATAACCAAATAAAAAATTTAGAAAAAGATAAAAATAACTTAAATCTTAAAATTTCAGAATTAGATGAGGTAATAAGAAAGAATAATTTTAAAATTTCAGAACAGGAAGACACAATAAGAAAAAAAGATGTTGAACTTGAAAAATTTTCTAATTTCAAAAAAATAGAAGAAATTTTTTCAGAATATGATTCTATTCCAAAAGAAGAGAGAAAAAAATATGACAGTCTTTTAAAACCTGAATTGGGAAAAGATGTATTTTTATTTTTGGCAATCTCAAAATTTGATAATTTAAAAGAATTTTTACAGCAGGACTTTCTAAAAAATGAAAATTTTTATCCTGTTTTAATAGATTTATATGATTATGTATTTGAAATAAAAAATAAAGAATTCGATGAAGAAGTGTACGAAAGAATTGAGTCAGAACCAGGAACAAAATATAACCCTATAACTCAGATAGTTTCTGAAAATGGAAAAAGTGATGGAGAAATAGAAAAAACTATAATAACTGGATACCAAAGAAAAAGAGATGGAAAGGTACTGTATAAATCAATAGTTTTATTAAAGTAAAGGAGAAACGGAATTGGGAATATTTGATATAATATCTAAAATTCTGTCTGAATATCCTGAAAATTTGTCAGAAAATAAAAATAATGAAAAATCTGTTAATACAGAAATTAATAATGAATATAATAATTTAGAAGATTATACAAATGATACGAAAGTAGTTTCTGTAGAAACTAATGAAAAAGAAAATAATCAAACAAAAATTATCAGTAGTGTTTTAAATAAAGGGTATTGGGCTGACAGATTAAAAGAATCAATAAATACTATAATAGAAGAGATTCCTGAAAACGAGCATAGAATGAAAGAAGGAATGAAAATCATGGAATTTAATAATAGAAAAAAAGAAAATCTAGAGAATATTGGATTTGACTGGAGAAAAAAAGAAAAAAAAGAGATAAATTTAGAAAACATTGGGTTTAGCTGGAAACCGGATAAAGAGGTGATGAGAATGAGAGCAAAGGAAGCAATGGAAAAATATATAAAAAGTGAAGCTGAAAAAGCATATTTGGAAGAGCTTTTAGAGTCAGAACTTACAGATTTAAGTAAAGGACATTGGGATGTATTTAATACAGAAACAGATATACCAAGTATTTTAATAGGAGAGAAAAAAGTATACGGAAGAGATCCAAGAAAAGATGTAGATATGAATGGAACTGTTGCAATTGATTTTGGTACAAAGAGTACAGTTGCAATATATAGAGATAATCTGGGAAGGTTTGTACCATTAAGAATTGGTTCTGCAGGTAAGGATTTATCAGTAAAAAGTTATGAGAATCCTACAATGATATGTTTTATGAATTTGGAAGGATTTCTAAAGGAATATAATAAGAAAACAGGAAGACCTAATACAAAATGGTCTCAAGTAAAAGTATCTGAAGACGCCAAAAACAGATTAAAAACATCAATTAACTCAGTGCTTCCTGATATAAAGCAATGGGCAAGCAGTGATAAAGCAGTAAATATACAGGATGAAAATAATGATTATGTATTAAGAAAATTCCTGTTTGATTTTGATAGGGAAGATTTTATTAATCCTGTTGAACTATATGCCTATTATATAGGGTTAAATTTAAATAATATGTGCAGAAAAAAAATATTTTTAAAATATCATTTAAGTTATCCAGTAACATATGAAAGAGAAATTAGGGAGAAAATAAGAAAAAGTTTTGAAAAAGGGATAAAAAAATCTTTTCCAAATATTATTCTGGAAGATGAGAAAATAATGAAAAAATTTTCTGTAGAAAACTTTAATAGCGAACCTTTCTGTTATTCGGCAGCTGCTTTAGAGCAATATAATTTTTTTAATACTATAAAAGATGGAGAAGAGATATTTTATAGTATTTTTGACTTTGGTGGAGGAACTACAGATTTTGATTTTGGTATTTTGAAAAAAAGTGATGAGGATAGATACGAGCATGAGATAGAAAGTCTTTCTTCAGGTGGACATCAGTATCTTGGAGGAGAAAATATACTGAATAATCTTGCATATAGTGTGTTTATGTCGGAAAGTAATGTGGAAAAGCTAAGAAAGGAAAGAATACAGATTTCTCTTCCAATGGGAGAACCAGAGCCTTTAAGAAATGAAGATTTAGTAAATGATACGAAAGAAGCGAGAATGAACTTGGTTTCATTATCAGATATATTGAGACCTATATGGGAAAAAAATGAGGAACTTGACGGATATAATGCGGATTCTGGTCAAATTACAGTAAATTTATTTGATATGGATACAGAAAGTAAGGTTATAAATTTAGATATAGAAGTAGAGAAACTGGAAGAAATGATAAAAAAGATGATTGATCATGGAGTAGACAGTTTTTTTTCGCATTTAAATACAGCAATGATAAAATATGATGACAAAATAGAAAAAGTAAACATATTCTTAGCAGGAAATTCAAGTAAATCAGGATATTTAACTGAAATTTTAAATAATAAACTGGCAGTATTTTTATCAAAAAAACCTGAACTGAAAAATAATTTTGTAATATTTCCTCCGTTAGGAACAGATGAAGCAAAGAAAAAACAGGAAGAAATGGGATATATTGCAGTTGAAAATGAATTTGTACCAGATTGTAAGACAGGAGTAGCTTATGGAAGTATTTTGCTAAGAAAATCAGGAGAAATAAAAGTTCAAAAAACACAGGAAGAAATACCTTTTAATTTTATGGTAGGAAGAAAGAAAAGTAAAGAATTTATAGATATATTGTCTAAAGATTCAGAGTATAATGAATGGAAAAAATTTATTTCAGCAGATTTGGCAGAAAATGAAATATACTATACAGATGATTTCTCAAATGAAGTTTTAGGAAGAAAAATAATTAATCTGAAACACAAGTCTATAACTCTGGAAGATGAATACGAAGAAGGAAAATATATCTACATAAGAAGTGTATCGCCAAATAGTATAGAATATTGTGTATCAGATGATGAAAAAATATTAAAGGATGAATATATAGAAAATCCTGTATTAATTAACTTGAAAAATTAAATGGAGTAATGAAAAATGGATAATAAGAGGGTATATCTTGATAAAGAAAGTCTGACACAAAAGAAATTACAGGAATATATTAATTTTCTATATTCAGAAGATTATAAAAATATTTTATCTTTATTCAATGAAATATGGGAGAAAAGGGAAATACTTTCAATATCTGATAAAAAAATAGAAACTGAAAATAAGGTAGTAGATTTACAGAATGAAATAGTAATATATAAATTTAAAAATCCGATATATTTTGAAAATTTTGAGGAATTTGAAGCAAATATATATGATTATTATAATAAGTTGTATGAATCAGGAATATTTAATTTTGATATTCCTGATGAATATACTATTTTACAGATAAAAGAAAACAGTTACTGTAAAGAAATGGGATTAATAAAAAATAATATGATATATATTAATGAAAGTAAATTTAATAAAGCATTAGTCCTAAAAAATGGGAAAAAACAGATTTATAACTTTGCTTCAAAAATAATTGTTGACGATACAGTTGAAGGAAAGAAACTGTTTTTTCCTGTAACGAAAATAATAAGAGAAAAAAAATATCTTCAGGATAGGGAAAAATTATTTAGTCTGTTTGGATATTTGATTGAATTTAAAAATAATAAATTTTTTATTTTTGATAAAGAAATTAAAATATCTAAAAGCCTATTATCAATGCTTATTTATGATGTAGTAGAATTAGAAGAATCGGGAAAAATATTTATAAAAGATTATGACAGGTTTTTAAAATTGATTGAAGAGGAAAAAATAATCTTTGATAATAAGTTTATTATAAATAAAATTATTGAAGAAGAAAATCTCAGAAGTAATCTGGAATATTATAGACATAATGTAAATGATACAAATTTAGGTTTATGGTCTATTTATGAATGGAGAAAATATCCCGCTAAAAATCGTAAAAAAGTAATGTTAAATGACAGTATTTACGGTATAAATCCATTAGAAAATATAGATAAAGACAGTCAGGTTTTTATTGAAATAGGTGATAAAAAAATAAGAGTTTTAATATATTCTTCAGATGAAAAAATATATCCTAAAAGTATAATGTCAGATAAAAAGAAAAATATTTATGAAAACATTGGATTGATAAGATTTGAAAATATAGAAAAATTTTATGAAACTTATAATTCTTCAGAAAATAGGCCCTATATTTCAAAAAAAGATTTTTTAATTTCAAACGAAGCATATGAGAAATTTATTTTATCAAAGGATAAAAATAATTTCTACTGGATTGATTTAAAAAATATAGAAAATAATAAAATAAAACTAAAAGATGATAAAAAATTAAATTTAATGGAAATAATTGCGTATAATATAGGACTGTATCTAAATAATGAAATTGATAGGAAAATATATTTAAAATATACTCTTTCATTTACAAACTCCAGAACAAAGGAACAGTTGGACTTTATAAGAGAAAGTTTTGAAAAGGGAATAAGAAAGAGTATACCAAAATCAGTACTGGAAAGTTCTTCAGGAAAATACTTTAAAGTTGAATATAAAGTTGAAAGTAATATCCAGTTACTCGCTCCTATTTTGACAGAAAAGAAACTAGTTCGAGAAATATTTGATAAAGGCAGTGATACATTAAATTATCTGGTATGCAATATGGAGAATAGTGAATTTAATTATTCACTTGGAAAATATAGCAAAGTTCATGACAGTGAAAGATACGATGTAAGTATAGAAAAAATATCTTCAAATGGACTTACGGGGATATTTTTAGAAAAATCAGAAAAAGAAAAAATGAGCAGAATTTTAGAAGAAAGTATAAGATTAATGTTTTCTGATATAGAAAATAACAGGGAACAACTGGAAGGGAGATTAAAGATATTTTTGAAGACTCCTGATGATTTTCTGAAAAAATTAGAAGAAAGGCTAAAAAAAGAATTACAAAAAATAAATATTGATTTTAGAATTTTTAATGTCAAAGATATTGAAAAAGAACTTTTGAAAGAGATTAATCTACCGGAAAATTATGCAACAGCATATGGAATGTATTTATGTAGAACAGCTGGGAATATAAAACTTTATAAGGAAAAAATAATAGATGAAGAAGAGTTTTTATATAAAGTTGGAGTGAAAAAGGGAAATGAAATTAAAGTTTTACTGGATAAAGATTCAAAGGATGAATGGGTAAAAGTAGCAGATGCATCTGAGAAAGATACGGAAATACACTACATAAATAAAATAGAAGAAAGAAAGTTTATTTTGTTATCAATAGACAGGACATATGAAAATGCAGGTATTTTCATAAAGAAGAGAGGAAAGGATACAATAGATTATACTGTATTCAATGATGGAGGGAAACAGCTGGAAAAAGTGAGAACAGAAATTTTAGATTTTAAATTAGAGGAGGATTTTTAAGATGGGAATAGTATTTTTTTTAATTTTAATAATTATAGGACTGGTAGTTGTAATATATAGATTGCATTTAAATATGGAAATACTAAAAGATAAAGCAAAAAGTGTAAAAAAAGTACCGATACCAGTATCAAATAATAGTGAACAAAAAATAAATAAAGAAAATGTTATCATAATTGAAAAATTGAAATCTGAAAATAAAGAATTGAACAGTAAAATAGATATTTTAAATAGAAAAAATAATGAGTTGTTGCAGAAGGAAAAAGTTTTAGAAAGTAATGTAGAAGAATTAAAGCAAAAAAACAGTGAGTTTCTAAAAGAAAGAACTGAAAAAAAATCTAATAACACAGATAATGTAGAAAAAGATGGAGAATTTGAAAGAATATACAAGAAATTTAATGAGATATCAGAAGATGAAAAAGAGAAAATAGAACTAATTCTTAATAATAAAAAAGGGAAAGAAGTTTTTCTGGCTTTAGGAAGTCAAAGTGCAAATTTAAAATTGTTATGGGAAAAAATAGAATTTAATATACAGAAAGGAAGAAATCCAGAAGATACGGAGAAAATGAAGGAAGTTTATTATTATTTCTTTAATTTATATAATTTATTGTATAGTGAACCCGTTTATTTTCTTCTGGAAGATGATGTTAATGAAAAATACAATCCAATTACAACAATACCGATAAATAATTCAGCTAGTGGTGAAATAGTGAAAGAAGTAGTCTTTAAAGGATATAGGAACAGAAAAGGAGATATTATAAAAAAATCGCTTGTAATCCTGGGCTAGGAAGGTTAGTAGAATGAATGAAGTAATTGAAGTTAATAGGATTAGGGTAAAAAAAGAAATAAAAGTTTTAACAGATGAAGAGTTATGGAGTAAATTTATAGTAGAAGGATTGGGAGAATTAAAAGATGAATTTGGCAAATTAAAATTAATGGAAATTCCAGTTTTTATAAATGATAGTGAAGTGAATCGTACCTTTTTTAGAGATAAATATGAAGTAGTAAAAAATAAAAAAATTATTATAAATCAAAATTCTACTGTTATGTTATTTGGGCTTTTCGGTACGAAAATATATTTTAATATAAATATAGGTAATTTTATAACATTATATTTTAACGATATGATTGAAGTAAATATTATAAATGAAAAAGTTAGTAAAAAAATTATGGATGAAAAAAATAAATGGAAAAAGTATAAAAAAAAATATAAAGATGATATCAATTTACAAAATAGAGTTAAAAATCAAATAAACCAATACATCGAAAAAGACAAATATAGATTTAATGGAGAAAACTACTCCAATAAAATATATGATATAAATAAGGGAAGCTGGGATTTATACGAAACATTAGATAAAAATAATGTTCTTATATGTCATGATAAAAATGAAGAATATGAAGAAATTAGTTTAGATTCTCCTATTTATGCAAGAAATCCAGAACAGGATATAGTAAAATCAGGAGTTGTAGGAATAGATTTTGGGACAAGAAGTACGGTTGTTGCTTCATATAGAGATGATAATCAGGGGATAAATAAAAGTAAGGCTGTTCTAATAAGGATTTCAGGAAATAGCGACGGAATAGGAAGAAGTGAAAACTATGAAAATCTTACAATAATGCATTTTAATGACATAGAAAATTTTATGACAGAATATAATTCAAAATCTGGAAGACCTAATACATTGTATGAGGATATCCAAGTTTCATTGGAAGCATATAATGAGTTTAAAAAAATGAATTCTGATGATTATGATATATATGAATTTATGACAGATTTAAAACAATGGGCAGCTTCAAAAAATATAAATAAGAAGATAGAAGATAGTGTAGGTAATCAATATACTATAAAAGGATATATGGAATTATGTGATGATGATTTTGATCCGATAGAAATATATGCTTACTATATTGGATGCAGGGTAAATGATATGGGAAGGAATTCAATATATTTAGAATATTATCTGTCGTTTCCTGTAACATATGAGGAGAGTGTAAAAAATAGAATACTTAAAAGTTTTGAAAAAGGTATAAAAAAATCTTTACCTGAAAGTATTCTGAAAAATAAGGAAATTATGAAGAATTTTAAAATATCATTTGGAGCAAGTGAGCCAGCTTCATATGCAATAGCAGCATTTAAGAAATTCTGTATAGAACCTGATATTAATAATGAAATAGGATATTCTGTGTTCGATTTTGGTGGGGGGACAACAGACTTTTCTTATGGAATTTATAGGGAAAAGGAAAATTCAAGAAAATATGACTATGAAATACAGGAACTGGAATCAGGAGGAGATAAATATCTGGGTGGAGAAAATCTTCTGTCACTTGTAGCTTTTGATCTTTTTGTACAGAATAAAGAAAAACTTGTAAAAAGTGGATATAAGATAGAACTTCCTAAAAAAAGAGGGAATGAAACAGGATTTGAAGCTTTTACAGATGATACTTATGAAGCGGAATATAATATGAAAAGTCTTATGGAGTCAATGAGAAATTACTGGGAAGGTAATTTAGAAAAAGAAGATATCGATAAGGGTAGAATTTCAGTTAATCTGAATAGTGAACTTAATGAAATAGAAATTATAGAACTGGATGTTGATTATGATAGGCTTGACAATCTTTTAAAAGAAAGAATATATAAAGGTGTGAGTTCTTTTGTAAATAAATTTGAAAAAATATTTAAAAATAAGAAATTAAAGACAAATTATGTATTTTTAGCTGGTAATTCATCAAAAAGCAGATTTGTTGAAGAACTGTTTGCTCAGGAAATGGATAAGGAAATGAAGAAAAAATATAATATAATCATAAAAGATGCCAGAGCTATAGAAGAAAAGAGTGAAATTATAGGATTAAATGCCAAAACTGCTGTTGCCTATGGACTGACAGAACTGAGGGAAGGTAATGGGGAAGTGGAATACATTAAGTATGAAGGTGCAAATAATGAAGAAATAAACTTTAAATACTGTATTGGTTATAGCAAGAAGAAAAGACTTGTTCCTATTATTGATTTTTATACGAAATATAATAAATGGATAAAATATGACGATATTTCTAAAAATGAAAGAATTGAGATTCTGTATTCAGATAATGTAAAAGCAGAAGGAAAAGAATTTCCTGCTGAGGAATGTTCAAGAATAAGAATAATTAACAATGGTAATTCTGGCGAGTTATATATAAGATTAAAAAGTCCAGATACAATAGAGTATGTTATTTGTGAAAGTATAAAGAAAATAGATAAGAAAAATATTATAACAGAAAGCTTAAAATGATAATCTTGAAAGGAAAGAAAAATGAGTGAGATATTAGCTATAGATAATTTAAAATGTAGAGATTTGTCAGAAGAAATGAAATTAGTAAAGAAGTTTATACTAAATAGTGAAAAAATATATATAAAATTAAATAATGTTAATGAAAAAATGCGAAAAGAAAATTATGAATATTTCGGTCCCTTGCTACCTACAAAAATTGATTTTTTTCTATCAAGTGTGTCTAAAGAAAATCTATATTATCAGTCAGCCTGGTACAAAGATAACAATAGTGATGAAATATATGGTAAAAAATTAGAATTCACTAATAATCAAGTTCATAAAGGAAATGTGTTTAGATTATATTTAAAGGGCAATATCGATATATTTCATAAAGAAATTCAAAAAGAATTACAAATAATAAATAACAGAAGAATAGATATTGAAAAATTAGAAAATTATTATATTGAAAAAGATAAGAAAAGATTTAGAAGTGAAGGATATAGCGATGTAATTTATGATATTAATAAAGGTAGCTGGGATATATTTGATGATTTAAATGAAAATTATGAATTAGATTTTTCTGATGACTCTGATGAAAAAGAAGTTGAAGAAAAAAATTTTAATCAAATTATTTATGCAAGAAATCCTAAATATGATATTGTAGAATCGGGTGTCATTGGAATAGATTTTGGAACAAAAAGTACAGTTGTTGTATCCTACAGGGATGATAATGAAGGAATAGAAGGAAGTAAAACATTACCAATAAGAATATCAGGGAATAACAGTGTAATTGAAAAAACTGAAAATTATGAAAATGCAACAATAATGTATTTTTATAATATGGAAAGATTTCTGAAAGATTATGAAGAAAAAAATGGGAGACCTGATACTTCATATGATGATATTCAGGTTGCACTAGAGGCTGAAAATAAATTAAGCAGTATAACTAGTGGAGAAGCTATAAACTCTTTTATGACTGATTTAAAGCAATGGGCTTCAAGTAAGGATAAAAAGAAAAAAATAATAGACAGTAATGGAGACATATATACAATAGACGGTTATCTTGAACTAGAAGAAGATGACTTTGATCCCATAGAGATTTATGCATATTATATAGGGTGCAGAATAAATGACATGTTGTATAATTCGATATTTTTAGATTATTATCTTTCCTTTCCTGTAACTTATGAACTGTCTGTGAAAAATAAAATACTGGACAGTTTTAGAAAAGGAATAATGAAATCTCTTCCAAACAGTATATTGGAAGATGAGGAGATTATGAAACAGTTTAGAGTATCATTTGGAGCAAGTGAACCTGCTTCATATGCAATAACTGCTTTAAAAAAATTCTGTATAGAACCTTCGGAAAATAATGAAATAGGATATTCAGTATTTGACTTTGGAGGAGGAACAACAGATTTTTCTTATGGAATTTACAGAGAAAAAGAAAATTCAAGAAAGTATGATTATGAAATACAGGAACTTGAATCAGGAGGAGATAAATACCTAGGAGGAGAAAATCTTCTGTCCCTTATAGCTTTTGATGTATTTCAGCAAAATAGGGAAAAATTAGTAACAGGTGGATATAATATAACATTACCTTTAAATAAGAAAAAGGAAGTAGGATATGAAGTATTTGTGTCTGAAGGAAGTTTTGCAGAATATAACATGAAAAGTTTAATGGAAAAAATGAGAGGATATTGGGAAGAAAGATTAACTGATGAAGAAAAGGAAGTACAGAATATAACAGTTAATCTTGTTAATAAGAATGATGAATCAAAAGGTGTAGAACTGAGTGTAGACTATGAAAGACTTGATTCAATTTTACATAACCGAATAAATGAAGGGGTTATCTCCTTTACAGAAAAATTTAAAACAATATTCAAAGACAAAAAATTAAAGGAAATATATATATTTCTAGCAGGAAATTCTTCAAAAAGTAGATTTGTAAAAGAATTATTCGATCAGGAATTCAATGAAGAAATGAGAAAAAATTTTAATATAATAATAAAGGATGCTAGAGCAATAGAAAAATTGAACAGTATTGATAAAGATTCAGATGATTTTTCTGAAGAAAAGTCGCAGGCACAAAATGTAATAGGGCTAAATTCAAAAACTGGAGTTGCATTTGGTCTTGTTGAACTGAGGGAAGGTAATGGAGAAGTTGAGTACATTCCATTTAAAAATGCTAAAAAGAGTGAGGAAATAAACTTTAAATATTGTATTGGTTACAGTAAAAAGAAAAGATTTATTCCAATTATAAAATTTGATACAGAGTATAACAGATGGATAAAATATGATCAGGTTGAAGAAGATGAAGGAACGATAGAGGTACTTTATTCAGATAATACAAGGGCAGAAGGAAATGAGTTTCCTGCTTCAGAATGTTTAAGGGTGAAGGTGATAAATACTGAAAATGAAAATGGAACTTTATATATCAGGCTGAAAAATCCTAACACGATTCAGTATGTAATTGCTAAAGATGAAAATAGTATATCTGAAGAAAAAATAAAAGAAAAAATATTAAATTAGAAGAAAACGGAGATATTTATGACTGGAGTAAAAGTAATAAATAAGGTCAAAATGAAGGTTGACAAAAAGCAAGAAGAGTATAAGAAATGGGTAGACAGTCTAAAAAATGTATACATATATATAAATAAAGACAAAAAAAATAATGATTTTTTTCAAGAATTACAGGGAAGAAAGATACTTCTAGATTTAGATAAAAGATTTTTAGAGGCATATTATAGTGACAATCAAGGTAAGTTAAGATTAGATACAAAAAATAATGGAATGCCAAATAGGTATAGCAGATATGGAACTTTAAAAATTACTAAACCTGGTTTCATTAAAGCATATATACACGATAAAATTCATATAAAGTTTGAAAACCCTGAATTAGATGTAAAATTTAAAGAATATAAGAAATTTATGAAAGAAAAAAATAAAGAAGATTTTTTAAATTACTATATAAAAAAGGATATGAACAGATTTAGAGGATGTACCTATGAAGAAGTAATACGTGATATAAATAAGGGAAGCTGGGATTTATTTGATGATATAGGTGACAATCAGGTTCTTGATATTTCAAAAGAGAAAAACTCAAAGGAAGTAGAGCTGGAAACACCTATTTATGCAAGAGATCCTAAAGATGATATAGTAAAATCAGGAGTTATAGGAATAGATTTTGGAACAAGAAGTACTGTTGTAGTGTCTTACAGGGATGATAATCAGGGAATAAATAACAGTAAAACTCTTCCAATAAGAATTTCCGGTAATAATACAGGGCTTGAAACTGCTGAAAATTATGAAAATGCAACTATAATGTATTTTGATAATTTAAATAACTTTATTCAGAAATATAAAGAAAAGGAAGGGAGACCAGATACATTTAAAGAAGATGTTAAAGTTGCACTTGAAGCCAAGGATAAACTGAAAAGCATAAAAAACAGTAATAATATAAATAGTTTTATGATAGATTTGAAACAGTGGGCTTCTGAAAAAAGTGTAAAAAAGGAAATCATAGACAATAAAGGAAAACTTTACAGAATAAATGGCTATCTGGATTTGAAGAAAAATGATTTTGATCCTATAGAAGCCTATGCTTATCATATTGGATGCAGAATTAATGATATGTCTTTAAATTCAATATTTTTAGAATATTATCTTTCGTTTCCTGTTACTTATGAGTTAAGTGTAAAAACAAAAATATTGGAAAGTTTCAAAAAAGGGATAATGAAATCGTTGCCAAACAGTATTTTAAAAGATGAAAAGATAATGAAGAAATTTAGGGTTGTATTTGGAGCAAGCGAGCCTGCATCTTATGCCATAACAGCTTTTAAAAAGTTCTGTGTGGAGCCTTCAGAGAATAATGAAATAGGTTATTCAGTGTTTGATTTTGGAGGAGGAACAACAGATTTTTCTTATGGAATTTATAGAGAAAAAGAAAATTTTATGAAATATGATTATGAAATACAGGAGCTGGATTCAGGAGGAGATAAATACCTAGGTGGGGAAAATCTATTGGAACTAATTGCTTTTGATGTTTTTCATCAGAATAAAGTGAAACTGGTAAAAAAGGGCTATACAATAAAACGTCCTCTTGATAAGAAATTGGAAGTTGGCTTTGAATCTTTTGTATCTGAATCAAGTATTTCAGAATATAACCTAAAAAGCCTTATGGAAGGAATGAGGGAGTACTGGGAAGGAAGTCTAAAGGCTGATAAAAAGGATAGTTCCCAAATAACTGTTAATTTATTTAATGCAAAAAATGAACTTTCTTCAGAAGATTTGACAGTTGATTATGAAAAACTTGATACAATTTTACGTAAACGTATAAATGATGGTGTCATGGCTTTTATAGAAAAATTTAAAAAAGTTTTTAAAGATAAGAAATTAAAGGAAATATATGTATTTTTAGCAGGAAATTCTTCAAAGAGTGAATTTGTAGAAGAACTTTTTGCTCAGGAAATAGATGAAGAAATGAAAAATAGATATAAAATAGTAATGAAAAATGCAAAATCAATAGAAGATGCAAAAATTCAAGGTGATGTGATAGGGTTAAATTCAAAGACAGGAGTCGCCTTTGGGCTAGTTGAACTTAGAGAGGGAAACGGAGAAGTTGAATATATTTCGGCTAAAAGTTTTAAAAATAATGAAGAAGTTAATTTTAAATATTGTATGGGATATAGCAAGAAAGGAAGATTTATTTCTGTAATAAAATTTGCTACTGAATATAATAAATGGATAGAGTATGCAGAAATGGATACAGATGAAAGAATAGAAATATTGTATTCAGATAATATAAGGGCAGAAGGGGAAGAATTTCCAGCTATAGAATGTTCAAGGATACCAATTGTAAATGAAGGTGAAAAAGGGACTTTGTACATCAGGCTTAAAAATCCTAATACAATAGAGTATGCAATTTGTGAAAATATAAAAAAAGTTTCAAAAGATAAAATTGAGATAGAAGTTCTGAAGTAGGAGGAGGGAAATATTTATGAAAGAAAATGAAAAACTGGAAATGATACTTGTGGAAGATGATGAAGTGTTGGAACTGGAAGAAATATACGACGATACTTTTCCTGCAGTGGAAAATATTTCAAATAATTCTGATATTTTAAAGAATGAGGAGAAATTTTTACAGTTACTATATTTTCTGAATAAAAAGGAAGATATTGTAAATTTACTGAAAATGAGGCTTTTAGTAGGAGAATACATTCCACTAAAGGAAATTTTATGGAGAAGTGGAAAAGCAAAAAGTGGATTTACTGAAAAATTTAAGCATAGAAGATTTGGAGATGGAGATAAAGAAAAGCAGTGTGATGATAATAAGATATATGAGTTTTATATTTGTAATATTTTTGAAGAATATTATCGTGGAAGTTATAATGAAAAAGTATATTTAGCTGATTATGGAATAACAACAGAAAATGTAGCAAAATGGAGTAATACTAATGGTTATCAAATAAAATTAAGAATTGCTTCTGGAGAATTATACTTAAAGATGAGATGTAAATGTTATAGTGATAGTAATAGTTTTAGCTATTACACTTTTGTTATAGATGTAAGTGAAACAGAAAGATTTATTGAATACATAACAGATATAATATATGAAAAAAATTTAAAAAATAAAAAGTCAAGGGATTTTTTCTATATACCAGGGTTTAAAAAATATAAATAAAATGGAGAATTACAATGAGAGAATTAGTAAAAAGTGGTAAAATCAGTAAGAATAAACTATATATATGCTTTTCAAAGACTGATAAGACAAATATAGTAGAAGGACTTATGAAACTATATTTATTAAGTGGATATATCCATAGTGAAATAATACTGGGAGATTATGTATACGATTATGCTATAATGAATGGAAACAAAGGTAAAAAAAGATGGAATAGAAATGAGAGATTAAAAACAAAACCTTATACATCAGATAAAATGGAAATATTTGAATTTTTACCTGAAATAGATAAGGAAAGTCTTGCATTACTAAAAGCTGAAGTAGAATTACTGTATAGATTTACAGATTATGATAAACAGACAATCTATAATGAAGTAGCTAAAGCAGTGAAACTGGGAGGAGATTTTATGGATGTGCTGTCTTCTGATGGATCAGATGCAAAAGAATTTTTAAATAAAATTTCTAATCATAAAAGGCTAGATAGATTTGAGGATAAAAAAGTAAGAACTACAATATGTTCAGAATTCTGTTTTGATGTGTTAAAATTATTTCTTGGAAAATTGAAAGTGGATAAAAAAAGTGAGATTATGAAAGAAATGTCTTTATTATACAAAAATAGCAAGGAAAATTACGTGCAACCAGGAGAACTGTATAAACTGGTAAATACAAATAAAAAATGGTTTAGGAAAGTGGAAGAATAATGCTTTGCTATTTGTTGAAAGAAAAATATGAAAATAAAAATAATAATTTTTTCAAAAGGACATCTCATGTCCATACTCCTCTGCTATAATAAAACTATCAATAGCAGAGGAGTTTTTATATGAAAGGTAATTTATATATCATATGAACTCCATAAATTGATAAAATAATTTTATAGGAGTGATTCAAATGATGAAAAAAGAAAATAAAAAATCAGAAGATTTTAATGAAATCATGGAACTGAAAGAAGAACTTGATACAGATATTAAAAATTTAGAAAAAGATTTAAATTATTACAGGGAGCATAAAGCCGAAATGAAAGAAAATGGTGAACTTGATGAAGAAACTGAAAAAACTTTTGAAATTTTGGAAGAACAGTTGAGTTCTATTAAATCTATTGTTTCTATGGGAAATGAAATTATGAAAACTACAGAAATAATTGAAGAGTATGATGAAGATGAATATTTGGAAAATCCTGAATTACTAGTTAAAATGATTAGTGAGGTGTTAAGAAATGATGAATTAGTAAAAGAAATCTATTTAAAGTATAATCCGGAAGAAACAGAATTTTTTGAAGAATTTGAAAATACACTAGACATTTAAACACAAAATTAATATAATTAAAGAAAAGACAGTATAAAATAAATTGGGGTTATTGAAAATTATTAGAAAAATAAAAGAGGGGGAAATTAACATGAAGGATGGGAAATTAAAAGAACTGACAGGAAAAGAGGTGGAAGAAATGAGGGATAAAAAGCCTTTACCGATAGGAATTGATGATTTTAAAACAATAATAGAAGAAGATTATTATTATGCTGATAAGACAGAAATGATAGAAAAACTTCTAGATGACGGTGCTGGAGTGACTTTGTTTACACGGCCAAGAAGATTTGGAAAAACGCTAAATATGTCTATGCTCAACTATTTCTTTAATTTGAAAAAGAAGGAAGAAAATAGAAAGCTATTTGAAAATTTATATATTTCAAAAAGCAAATATATGAGTCAGCAGGGAGAATATCCTGTAATTTACTTGAGCTTTAAGGATATAAAGGCATTAAACTGGGAAAAATGTTATTACTTGACTAGAAGGTTGATTGGTTATCTATATAATGAGTTTGAATTTTTAAGAGAAAAGCTGAATAAGAAAGATTTGAGTGATTTTGACAAGGTATGGCTGGATGAAAAGGATGCAGACTGGGAAAATTCACTGAAAAATCTTTTGAGATATCTATATGAATACTATAACAAAAAGGTAGTAGTTCTGATAGATGAATACGATACTCCAATAGTTTCAGGCTACAACAACGGTTATAAGAAGGAAGTTCTTGATCTTTACCGTTCATTATACAGTACAGTACTGAAAAGTAATACACATCTTCAGTTCAGTGTAATGACAGGAATTTTAAGGATAGCAAAGGAAGGAATATTTTCAGGGCTTAATAACCTCAAAGTAAATAACATATTTAGTGAAAAATATTCAGAATATTATGGAATGACAGAAAATGAAATTCTAGAAGGACTAAAATATTATAATCTTGAATATGAAATAAATGATGTAAAAGACTGGTATGACGGATATCAGTTTGGAAATACGGAAGTTTATAATCCATGGTCAATTATAAATTTCCTAAAAAATGGGAAATTAAAACCATACTGGCAGGGAACAGCAGGAAATGAAACAATAAATGAGCTTCTTGACAGGGGAAACAAAGAGCTTTTTGATGATCTTGAAAAGCTTTTCAGAAAAGAAATGATATATAAAAAAATAAGGGATTTTACTGAATTTACAGCTGATATAAATGAAATATGGGAGCTGTTTCTTTACAGTGGTTATCTTACAACTTCAGGTGAACAGAAAGACAGGGAACATCCGCTAAGAATACCAAACAGGGAAATAATGGAATTTTTTGAAGACAGGTTTATAGATAGATTTACAGGAAATTATCAGAAATTTTCGGATACTATAAGATATTTGAGAGCAGGAAATATTGAAAAATTTGGAGAAGTACTTCAGAATGAGGTAATTTCTTCATTAAGCTACTTTGATACGGATAAGGATGAGAAATATTACAAAGTTTTTCTTATAGGGATATTTGTCGCTTTGATGAATGATTATGTAAGGCTTTCAGAAAGGGAAAGCGGACATGGAAGAGCAGATCTTATACTGGAACCGAAGAAAAAGGAAAATCCTGGATACATATTTGAGTTTAAAGTAGCTGGAAGTGAAGAAGAACTGGAAAGCTATGCAGAAGAAGGATTTGAACAGATAGAGGAAAAGAAATATGATACAGAGCTTATAAACCGTGGAGTTACTGAAATAATTTACATAGGACTCGCATTTTACAAGAAGAAAATTAAGACAAAATATGAAAAAATACAAAAGAATTAATAAGAAGGACACCTTATGTCCATACTCCTTTGCTATAATGAATTTACTAATGGCAGAGGAGTTTTTATATTAATTTAAAAATGTCATTGAAGATATTAATAGTAAAAGTATAATAATTACAAGGGAGGAAGAAAAATGAAAGTGAAAATTCAGAAAATAAGTGAGAAGAATTATGAAAAAATATTTATTATGACAGATATTCACGGAAGATACGATCTTTTTGAAAAAATATTTAGTGAAATTAACTTTACAAAAAATGATTTGCTAATTATTTTAGGAGACAGCTGTGACAGAGGAGAATATACATATGAAATGTATAGAAAATATATTGATTTACAGAATGAAGGATATAAAGTGATTCATCTGATAGGAAATCATGAAGATACAATCTTAAAATCCAGAAATGATTTAAATCATAAGGCAAACTGGATGTTTAATGGCGGAGAAAGAACGGTATATTCTTTTTTCCGTCATCAGAACAAATTCGAGGAAATTATAGATTACTGGG
>ERZ773073.235-NODE-235-length-32241-cov-7.034767_pt1 | contig 32241 bp, 38 predicted proteins | sample MGYA00580616_ERZ773073 | MGnify/ENA primary metagenome ERZ773073 (study PRJEB29015, sample SAMEA2737960) | human oral metagenome | biome: human oral; feature: human-associated habitat; material: dental | place: China | collected 2131 ...
TGGAAGCCCGCGTAAACAGTGGGCTAGCGGATAGGTCGGCTGGAAACACCCGTAAATGCTGGGCTGGCGGGCAGCCCCTCCGGAAATGCCCGTTTTACACGGGGTTTAGGGCAGGCAGTACGAAATCTTTCGTCATTGTCCATACTTTGCGGGTTTGGGGCTGGTCGGCAAAGCTTCAGGCAAAGGCTTCCCGAAGAATCATGAATGCTATAAAAGACGAAACAAACATAGAGAAAATGAGCACCGCAAAGGCTTGAAAGAGAGACTGAGTTGATATTAAAGCACTTTCTTCGTCACTAATGTCACGAAGATAATCTGATTGATTGAGTTTTTTAAAGAACTCAGAATAAATAGAAATATCTTTTCTATAAAAGTGAATAGCAAAAACAATGCACATAAATAATATTGATAAGTAAATATACAGCATATTGCTCTTGATAAAATCTATAACGGGAATATTTTTATCAGGTGCACTTTCTAAAGACACATATGTAGTACAAACTCCTGCTACTACTCCACCCAAGGAGTGTGTACGCAGCATATCCTTTGTTCTTTTATAGAGCGCTTTTCTCTTCTTTAATGGCATTTCTTTATCTACCGACGTGTCAGTAGTATTTTTATTTGTGGAGTTTTTCATTTCTCGCCCTTTTTGATAGATTGAGTATCTTTAATATTCAAATACCACAATATACTTTTTTGCAATAAAATATTATTTATGGGGCTTAACAAATTTCTGGGAAAAGTGCTGTAATGATTACAGGGTGTAGAATGTTTTTAGGTACTGTAAAAGACGTTGTATTTTTCATCCTTGTGCCTCTTGCTTTGATGAGACACTGAGTATGAGGATATTTCGATACGTTAGCTTTGAGCGCTGTCTCAATATCAGAAAGTAATACGTGGCGGGCTAGTCCTGCGTTACCCAATTGTCAATGGGTTGGAATAAGGGTTGTGGAAAGGTGCAATGGATGTAGTGCTCTTAAATTTTTGGGGCGTGGCTTTGTACGGAAAGAAGTAGCGGATGCGGTGTTTCTTAAGTTTGAGCATGGTTTTATCTGCGGCATCCGACCAGCTGAATTGGCCACCCGCAAGCCCGCGTCCATAGAGCGTTTGCGGACAGTCAGGTCGGAAACGCGCGTAAATAGTGGGCTAGCAGATAGGCGGGCTGGAAAGGCTTGTAAACACTGGGCTGACGTGCAGCCCTTCCGGAGATGCCCGTTTTACGCGGGGTTTAGGGCTGGCGGGGTAGCAGGCACGGTGAAGTTCGCGGTCTGTCATCTGCCGACGGGCGATGGGCCACGTTCGACGGTTTTCAGGCGCATTGCCTTCCTGGCCTTCCGAGCCTTCCTCGCTTTTTACTTTTGCGTCAGCAAAAGGGGTACAGCGTCAGGCTGGCATCATGCAGTGCGCGGCGGCGGCGACTACGCCAGCAATTGCCGTGCGGCGCTGACGCCGGCTCGGTAATGCGGCGAATCGAGGAGCGCTTCAGGTGTCATTTTTGGGGCGGGGAACAGTTTGTCGATACGCCGGGCGCGCCGCTTGACCAGGCGGGGATGCCAGCGCGCGAGCAGATCGCCAACTGCGTCCGGGGCGTTGCAGACAGGCAGCATGTCGCAGCCGGCCGACCAGGCGGCCTGCGCCCGCGCAACGATGTCGCCGGCGACGCCGGCGCCCTGCATGGACAGGTCGTCGCTGAACACGGCGCCGTTAAATTTCAGCACGTGGCGCAGATAGCGATGCCAGTGTTTCGAGAATCCGGCGGGGCGTGCGTCAACCTCCGGGTAGATGACGTGCGCCGGCATCACGGCGTCAAGCCGCAGCCGGCGATAAGGTTCGATGTCGGTTTGCAGCTCCGCCAGAGTGCGCGTATCGACGGGGACGGCAACGTGTGAGTCGGCTTCGGCCCAGCCGTGTCCGGGGAAATGCTTACCGCAGGCGGCCATGCCGGCGTGGCGCAGGCCGGCGATCAGCGCGCCGGCCAGTTCGGCAACTGCCGCCGGATTGCCGTGAAAAGCGCGGTCGCCGACGACGCGGCTGCGCCCCCAGTCGAGGTCGAGCACCGGCGTAAAGGAGAAGTCGACGCCGCAGGCGAGCAGTTCGGCAGCCAGGACAAAGCCGATGTCGAAGGCAGCCCGGCAGGCCGCCGCTTTTCCTGCCTTGTCTGCTTCGTCTGCCTTTCCTGACTTTCCTGCTTTTCCTACCCTTCCTGCTTCTCCCTCTGGCGCGCATTCCCACAAGCGGCCAAGCGCGCGCATGGGCGGCAGGCGGGTAAAGCCTTCGCGGCAGCGCTGCACGCGGCCGCCTTCGTGGTCGATGGCGATCAGCAGGGGCGGCGTGCGCAGCGCATGGACTTCCGCGCACAGGGCAGCGAGCTGTTCGGGTGATTCGTAATTGCGCGCAAAGAGAATCAGCCCGCCGACGAGGGGATGGGCAAGCCGTTCGCGTTCGAGCGCCGTCAGCGCCGTTCCGGCAATGTCGATCATCAGCGGGCCGCGCAGCGGCGTATGCGCGGAGGCGCATGCGGCGGCGTTCGGAGAAAAGGCGGCGGGATTCATTGCCGTTCAGCCCCTGAGCCCGTAATCCCCGCGGGCGCCGGTTTTTCGGCGCTGCCGGCAGGGGCAGCGCGCTTTCGAGGATAACGAAGGCGACGGCGTAGTCGGCCTCGTCGCTGAGCGAAAGATGCGCCCGGCCGATGCCGCGTTCGGCGAGGTAGGCCGCCAGTTCGGGTGCGAATTCAAAACCGGGGCGCCCGGCCGCATCGTGCATCACGCGGACGTTGGGCAGTGTGGCCGGCGCGGCCACGCCGACGCCGAGCGCCTTGCCCAGCGCCTCCTTGGCGGCGAAGCGCTTGGCGAGAAAACGCGCGGGGCGCACAAAGGCAGGCGTGGCCGAATCATCTGAGCCGGTCGAATCGACGCGATCGGCGGATTCGGCGACATCGACAGAGGCGCGTGCACGGTCAAAGGCGGCGCGCTCGCCAGGCGCCAGCAGCTTGTCCAGCAGCCGTTCGCCGTAGCGCCGGTAGAGCCGGCCGAGCCGGGCGACGGCGACAATATCCGTACCGATGCCGGCGATCATGATGCGGCGGCGGCCTGCGCCGGCAGATTGACGGAATTGGCGGACGCCTGCGCCTCGCGCATCAGGCGCTTCATTTCACGCACCGCTTCGCGCAGCCCGGTAAATACGGCGCGGCTGATAATGGCGTGGCCGATATGCAGTTCATGGATGCCGGGCAGCCGCGCCACGGGCTGGACGTTGAAGTAGTTGAGCGCGTGGCCTGCATTGAAGCGCATGCCCAGACTGCGGATCGCTTCGCCGGCATTCCGGATTTTTTCCAGCTCGGCGAGCACGGCGGGGCTTTCGGCATCCCGGCCTTTTGCGTGGAAAGCGTGCGCATAAGGCCCCGTATGGATTTCGCAGACCCGCGCGCCAATGCGCGCCGCCGCTTCGATCTGCGGCAGTTCGGCGTCGATGAACACGCTGCTGATGATGCCGGCCTCGCCCAGCCGGGCTACCGCCCGCTTGAGTTTGGCTTCCTGCCCGACGATGTTCAGGCCGCCTTCCGTGGTGATTTCGTGCCGCCCTTCCGGCACCAGCATGGCCATTTCCGGCCTGATCCGGCAGGCGATGTCGACCATTTCGTCGGTGGCGGCCATTTCGAGGTTGAGCTTGATCTGCGTGAGCAGGCGCAGCTTTTCAACGTCGTGATCCTGAATGTGGCGGCGGTCTTCGCGCAGGTGCACGGTGATGCCGTCGGCGCCGCCCAGATGCGCTTCGACGGCGCCCCAAACGGGATCGGGTTCGTAAGTTTGCCGCGCCTGGCGGATCGTGGCGATGTGGTCGATATTGACGCCCAGTTCGATCATTCGTGTATCTCCTTGAAAATTTTACGCGATTCTAATTCTCTGCCGCCCGTGTAATGGGCGATCAGCGCGCGCATCAGCGGCTTGGCCTCGGCCAGCGAACGGACGTCGGAAAAATCCTCCCCCGCCAGGTCGAGCAGCGTTTTGCCGCGTACTGAAAGCGGCGTTTCACCGCGCGCCGGCAGCCGCACCGGGCCGCGCTCGATTTCGTAGGCGTAATCGCCTTCAGGATCGATCGGCGCGCCCTGCGCATCGTGCGTCAGCGTCAGGCCATAGCCAAGCGCCTGCAAGAGCGCGCATTCAAAGCGGCGCAGGTCGGCTTCCGCCAGTTCGCCGGCAAAGCGGCGCAGCGTTTCGGCATAGACGGAGAATAGATGCGTGTGCGCATCTTCGCGCGGCAGGAGGTGGATCAGCAGTTCGTTGAGATAGTAGCCGCAAAACAGCGCCTTGCCGGTGAGCAGCGGCTGCCCGCCCAGCCATTCGGCCTTCATCAGCGCCGGCCCCTCGCCTTTGCCGGCCCAGCCGAGTTCGAGCGGTTGAAAGGCCATCAGCAGCCCGCGGATGGCCGAACGCGGACGCCGCGCGCCGCGCGCCAGCAGGGCAATGCGCCCATAGTCGCGCGAGAAGGTTTCGATGATCAGGCTGGTTTCCCGGAAGGGGTAACTGTGCAGAATGTATGCCGGCTGGGCATCGACCCGGTTGCGTGAAGGAGCGGCCATGAGCTGTCGTCCGCGAATGCGCTATGCTTTGCCCGGCGCACCGCTCAGGCGCCCGCCGGATATGTCACCACGCCCATCGTTCACCATTGACCGCTTATTCGTAGCCAAGCTGTTTGAGCAGGCGTTCGTCATCCGCCCAGCCGGACTTGACCTTGACGAAAACTTCCAGATATACCTTGCCGCCGAACAGGCGCTCCATATCCTGCCGCGCTTCGCTGGCGATGCGTTTGAGCATGGCGCCGCCCTTGCCGATAACGATGCCTTTGTGCGCCTCACGGTCGACGAGAATGGCGGCGTAGATACGGCGCAGGCCACCGTCAAGCGCAAAACGTTCGATCTCGACGGCGGCGGTATAGGGCAGTTCGTCGCCGACCAAACGGAACAATTTTTCGCGAATGTATTCCGCGGCCAGAAAGCGCTCACTCCGGTCGGTCATTTCGTCTTCGCCGTACAGCGGCGCATCGTTCGGTAAATATTGGCGGACTTCCGCCAGCAATTCGTCGAGCTGGCTGCCGCGCGCGGCGCTGACCGGAACGATGGCGGCAAACGGAAAGCGCGCGGCGGTCTCGCCCAGCCAAGCGAGCAGCGCCGCCTTGTCCGCACAGCGGTCGACCTTGTTTGCCGCCAGAATAACCGGTCGGTCGGTCGGCAGCAGATCGAGCACACGTTGGTCGTGCGCGTCGAAGCGCCCGGCTTCGACGACGAAGATCACGGCATCCACGTCGTTGAGCGCCTGCCGCACGCCGCGGTTCATCGCCCGGTTGAGCGCGTTGACATGGCGCGTCTGAAAACCCGGCGTATCGACGAAGACAAACTGCGCATCGGGACGCGTCAGGATGCCGACGATGCGGTGACGCGTCGTCTGCGACTTACGCGAAACGATGCTGATCTTTTCGCCGACCAGGCGGTTAAGCAGCGTCGATTTGCCGACATTCGGGCGGCCGACGATAGCCACCGTCCCCGCGCGGAAAGGCGATTCAGACGCACTCATGGCAGCCCGATCCGTTCGAGCGCACGCTCGGCGGCCACCTGCTCGGCGGCGCGGCGGCTGCCGCCCTCGCCCACTGTGCGGATGCCGAGCGATTCGACAAGGCAGGCCATATGAAAATGCTGGGCATGCGCATCACCCTCGACGGCGACGGATTCATAACGGGGCAGCGGTAGATGCCGGCCTTGCAGGTATTCCTGGAGGCGCGTTTTGGCATCCTTGATCGGTTTGCCCGCCCAATCTGACTGCATCAGCGGTGCGTAAAGACGGCGAATCACGGCATCGGCCGCCTCAAAACCGGCATCCATCCAGATGGCGCCAAAGACGGCTTCCAGCGCATCGGCCAGAATCGAGGGGCGCGTACTGCCGCCGCTTTTCAGCTCGCCGTCTCCTAGCCGTAAATGGCGCCCCAGATCGATCGTCTGCGCCAGACGGTGCAGGCTGTCCTGACACACCAGATTGGCGCGCAGCCGCGACAGGTCGCCTTCCGGCAGCTGGGGGAAGCGCTCGAACAGCAGGCGCGCAACGGCGGCATTGAGGATGGCATCGCCGATGAACTCCAGCCGTTCGTTATGTGTCGCGCTGTAGCTGCGGTGCGTCAGCGCCGTCTTTAGCTGCGCAGCGTCGCCGAAGGTATGGCCGATCGCCTGTTCGAGGCGGGATGGCATAGTGCAAGCAATGTCCGGCGCTATTCCGTCGATGCCTGGAAATTGATCAGCAAGCTGACATTGGCGAACAGGTGAATACGCCGTTCATAATCGAACCCAATCACCACCCGGTTGCCTTTCTTGGCAACATCCAGATCCGCGCCCTTGATCACGTCGATCTGGTTGATGTTGGCGTAGTTGTCGAAATCCCTGCGTATTTCCGCAACGGTTTTTCCATCCCCCTTGTTGGCAATTGAGTGGATGCTTTGCTTGATCTTGTAATAGTCGATCACCTCAGGCGTCACCTTTAGGCCGAGAATCGTCACGACAATGATGATGACGCCCCAGAACAGCAGTCCGGAAAGCGTTACGCCCGCTTGTTTACGCATGTTAAGCATGTTAAATCTCCTTATTGAAACGAACCGATGCGTCCCCAGTCGCCAAAATGCCACCAGATGAAGAAGGCCTTGCCAACAATGTTTTCATCCGGCACGAAGCCCCAGTAACGGCTGTCCTCCGAATTATCACGATTGTCGCCCATCATGAAGTAATGGCCCGGGGGGACGGTGCACATCACACCGGCATTATTGTAAGAGCAGTTCTCCCGGTATGGGAAATTTGCCGCGCCGGGAATCGCGGCGGGCGCATCGGGATCGTTGAGCGTATGGTACTGCGCCTCCCCCTGCTGCTCAATGAACTGGTGCGAATAATAGCGCCGTTCCGCATGCAGGTAATCCCCGATCTGGCGGGTTTCGACCGGGCGGCCGTTGATCGTCAGCCGCTTGTTCTGGTACGCCACCGTATCGCCGGGCAGACCGATGACGCGCTTGATGTAGTCCTTTGACGGATCGACCGGATAGCGAAACACCATGACATCGCCGCGTTTCGGCTGACCAATGTCGACGATCTTTTTATTGATGATCGGCAAGCGGATACCGTAGGCGAATTTATTAACCAGAATGAAATCTCCGATCTGGAGCGTCGGCACCATCGAGGGCGACGGAATCTGAAAAGGTTCGACGAGAAACGAACGCAGGATAAAAACGAACAGAATGACCGGGAAAAAGCTGGCGCCGTATTCGACCCACCACGGATCCTTGGCATCAGCCGCCCGGCGCTTTTTCAGGAAAAGATGGTCGATCAGCCAGATGCCGCCGGTTGCCAGCACCAGATAGAAAAGAATCAGCGCAAAATTCACTTTCGCCCCTTGCCTTTTGTTCGTCTCTTATTTATCCATGCGCAGAACCGCCAGGAAGGCTTCCTGCGGAATTTCTACCGAGCCGACCTGCTTCATCCGCTTCTTGCCGGCTTTTTGTTTCTCGAGCAGTTTTTTCTTGCGCGTAATATCGCCGCCGTAGCATTTGGCAAGCACGTCTTTGCGCAACGCCTTGACATTCTCGCGCGCGATGATGTTTGAGCCGATCGCCGCCTGAATCGCTACGTCGTACATCTGGCGGGGAATCAGCGAACGCATCTTGCTGGCCAGCTCACGGCCGCGATAGACCGAATTGGCGCGATGGACGATGGTGGACAGCGCATCGACCTTGTCGCCGTTAATCAGCACATCGAGCTTGACAACGTCGGCCGCGCGGAACTCCTTGAACTCGTAGTCGAGCGAAGCATAGCCGCGCGATACCGATTTGAGCTTGTCGAAGAAATCCATGACGACTTCGGCCATCGGCATTTCATAGACGAGCTGTACCTGCCGGCCGTGATAGGTCATATCGATCTGGTTGCCGCGTTTCTGGTTACACAGCGTCATCACATTGCCCAGGTATTCCTGCGGCACAAAAACGGTGATGGTAATAATCGGCTCGCGGATTTCCTGAATTTTCGTTGTCTCCGGCAGTTTGGCCGGATTTTCGACCGGCACGATCGAGCCATCCCGCATCACGACTTCATACACGACCGTCGGCGCCGTCGTAATCAAATCCTGGTCGAACTCGCGCTCCAGACGCTCCTGAACAATCTCCATGTGCAGCAGGCCGAGAAAACCGCAACGAAAACCAAAGCCCAGGGCCTGCGAAACCTCCGGTTCGTAATGCAGTGAAGCATCGTTGAGCCTGAGTTTTTCCAGCGATTCGCGCAGTGCGTCGTACTGGTTAGCCTCAACGGGGTACAGTCCGGCGAAGACCTGCGACTTGATTTCCTTAAAGCCGGGCAATGGGGCCTCCGCCGGCCGCTCGGTCAACGTCACCGTGTCGCCGACCTGCGCCGCCTGCAATTCTTTGATGCCGGAGATAACGTAACCCACCTGGCCGGCCGAAAGCCCATCCCGTGGCACGGCCTTGGGCGTAAAGACGCCCACCTGCTCGCACAGATACGAAGCCCCTGTGGCCATCAGACGAATCTTGTCTTTGGGGCGCAGCAGGCCATCGACAACGCGCACCAGCATGACGACGCCGACGTAATTATCGAACCATGAGTCGATGATGAGCGCCTTGAGCGGCGCCTTCGGATCCCCCTGCGGCGACGGAACGCGCGCGATGATCGCTTCAAGGATGTCTTCCACGCCTACACCGGTCTTGGCCGAGGCGCGAATGGCGTCGGAAGCGTCGATGCCGATTACATCTTCGATTTCCTGGCTGGCCGCCTCGGGCATTGCCGAGGGGAGATCGATCTTATTGAGCACCGGCAAGACCTCAACGCCCAGATCGATGGCGGTATAGCAGTTAGCAACGGTTTGTGCTTCGACGCCCTGCGAGGCATCGACGACAAGCAGTGCGCCCTCGCAGGCGGACAGCGAACGCGAGACTTCGTAAGAGAAATCGACGTGCCCCGGCGTATCGATCAGATTCAAGTTGTAGGTCAGGCCATCACGCGCCTGATACTGCAAAGCAGCTGTCTGCGCCTTGATGGTAATGCCGCGTTCGCGTTCGATATCCATCGAATCGAGCACCTGCGCTTCCATTTCCCGCTCCGACAGCCCGCCGCACAGATAAATGATGCGGTCGGCCAGCGTCGATTTGCCGTGGTCGATATGCGCAATGATTGAGAAATTACGAATTCGTTGCATGCGAGAAAAAGCAGGAAAAGCAGAATTTGCAAAGCAAGGCGAAAAAACAAAGGGCGCTGACGGGCGCCCTGCGTCGTTCGTTGTACCGCACGTCGTACAGCCTCATGCGAGGCGGCGATTCTAGCCGATTTCCTCCAAATAATCACGCACGGTGGCAGCGCCAAGGCAATGGCGATCCTGTTTCTGTCCGTCGTGCAGCAGTGCCGAAGCGCCATATATCATGGTGCACTTCCTGCACACAATTGGCCTCCAGCGTTTTGATTTGGGTCGTGATGTCAATTTCCGGAAAATCAACTCCATAAAAAATTAGACTTTTAGACTTGCCAATCAATGGGGACTTGACCGCGTTGCTCCAGCCACGCATTGGCCCGTGAAAAATGGCGACAACCAAAAAAACCCCGGCTGGCAGACAAGGGCGAAGGGTGCGGCGCCTGCAACACCAGATGGCGCTTGCGGTCGATCATGGCGCCTTTCTTTTGCGCATGGCTGCCCCATAGCATAAACACCAGGCCGTCGCGGTGCGTGTTCAGCTGCGCCACCACCCGGTCGGTAAACTGCTCCCAGCCCCAATTGGCATGCGAATGCGCTTGCCCCGCCTGTACGGTCAGCACGGTGTTCAACAACAGCACGCCCTGCTCGGCCCAGTGCTGCAGGTAGCCGTGCTGCGGCGGCACAAAACCGGCAATATCGCTGGCCAACTCTTGGTAGATATTGCGCAGCGAAGGCGGTATATCCACCCCAGGTCGAACAGAAAAAGCCAGCCCGTGCGCTTGCCCCGCACCGTGGTAAGGGTCTTGCCCCAATATCACGACCCTGACTGCGGCAAATTCCGTTGAGGTAAAGGCGCTGAACACATCGCCGGATGGCGGGTAAACCGTAACCCCCGACTGCCTGGCCTGCTTGACCCGTTGCCATAGCTGCATGAAATAGGGCTGCTGTTTTTCTGCCCCGATGGCTTGTTGCCATGTCAAAACTGCTTCATCCACGATTAGCGCCCAATATATCAACGCCTTAAATATTCCGGCAGATGGACTCTGGCAATCTCCCTACCGTACCGCACACTGCCGGACATATGGATAGATGGGGGAAAAGTGTTAAAGGAGGCTTCTTCTCGCAGCCCCAAAGACTTGACACCTTTATTACGCAGTCCATGACACCGATCCAATGCGCGGATTGGACCCCTAGCCGCCAGTGCCCCCATGCGAGCGCGCCGCATTTCCTATAGAGAATATCGCCCACCAAGATAATTTCCGATCACCTGCGCGGCGTCGTTCAACGCTTGTTGACGTAGGGTTGCAGCTTGGCATCAGCATCTGTTGGCCGGAAACAGCGCAGAACAAGCCAGCCCGCCAACAATCCCAGTCCGGCCCCCACCATTGCGCCGATTTCTCCGGCCAGCGCCAAACCGCCAAATGCACCGGCGAACAGACCCAGCAATGGCGGGCCGTATGCCTGCATCGCGCTGCGTCCCAGGGCGCCAGACGGCATCGTTACGGTCACACACTCTCCGGGCTGTGCCAGATCAGGGTTACGCACACGATACCTGGCCGGCGTATCACAAAAGATTTTTTCGAGGCGCTGGCCGCCACATCCGCCCGCCTCATGACAGTGGCCACAACCCGCCGCGTCTATGCGCACCCATGCATATTCACCGTCAAGCTCGATCACCGTCCCGCGCGCCTCGTTCATTTTTCTCCTTTTCCAGCGACCTTGCCGGCATTCCTACCAGCGCCGATCCGGCGCAATGTCGAGCAAGGGGCGCAATTTTTCCGCGACCGCTTCGCGGGCACGAAAAATCCGCGAACGCACCGTTCCAATCGGGCATCCCATTTCGGCGGCGATTTCTTCGTAGCTCAACCCTTCGATTTCGCGGAGCATGATCGCATTACGCAGCTCTTCCGGCAGAGACTGCATCGCTCTATTGATCGTCTGACCAATCTGTTTCGACTGCAAGATGCGCTCCGGCGTGTTGATATCATGCAGCAAGCTGGCCTCTTCGAAAGTTTCGGCTTCATCGGCATCGACCTCCGTCGTCGTCGGCGCACGCCGTCCCTTGGCCGCCAGATAATTCTTGGCCGTGTTGATGCCGATCCGGTACAGCCAGGTATAAAAAGCACTCTCGCCGCGAAACGACGGCAACGCGCGATAGGCTTTGAGGAAAGTCTCCTGCGCCACATCTTCGACCTCGGCATGGTCACGAATATAACGCGACAGCAGACGATTGAGCTTGCGCTGGTACTTTGCCGCCAGGGCATCGAACGCGAGCGGGTCGCCTGCCTGGACCCGCTCGACCAAGCGCTGGTCAGCCTCGCGTTCGTTCATGTTATGAAAGCTTTCCTGTCAGATTCGGTTCTTCGTACTTTTACGAGAGTATAGCCCAAGCTATTTAGTGCAGGCCACTGGCCGCAACCGCCGTCAGAACGGACTTTTGTGCATACGTTGAGAATGATTCGCGCAGCGCCTGAATTTATCCATTCGCAGTATCACTGCTTAAGCAGTGGCGGCGCTGGATCTGTTTTGATGAGCCAGCGCAGGCAAACGATAAGCTGGCGAAATTGTTCTGCAGGCATCTGGTCGGGCAACAGCGTCAAATGGTATTCGCGTGCTTCGTTTTCGGGGCGCACGCGCAACACCACCCAATAGGGCGAGGCAACGCCGTCCGGCAGAATCTGCGCCCGCCGCATCCCGCCATCAGAACCGGGGAAATATAGAAACAAACTACCATCGGCGGTAAGCCGCAACCGCTCAGGTAGATGTCGATGCAGGCTGCGCCAGGCTGACAGCGCAACCAGGCATAGTATCGCCAGGCAGGAAAATCGATACAGCAGGCCATTCCGCGGCCATAGCGCAAAGCACACGGAAAACGCCGCCACCCAGTGGAAAATGATTAACAGCGTATCCAGCCGCCGGGAGCGCCGCAATTCGATCAACAGCGGGAACTGCATCGCCGACCTGGAAGTTCGGTCAGAACGACTTAAATTTTGCGAAACACCAGGGTAGCGTTCGTTCCGCCAAAACCGAAGGAATTGGACAGTGCAACATTAATCTTCATTGGACGTGCGCCATTGGTGCAGTAGTCCAGATCGCAGCCCTCACCCCGATTAAAGACGTTGATTGTTGGCGGAGAAATCTGATGATGTATCGCCAGCGCCGAGAAAATGGCTTCCACGCCGCCGGCCGCCCCCAGGAGATGTCCTGTCATTGACTTGGTCGAATTCACCACCAGTTTGTTGGCATGATCACCAAAAGCGCGCTTGACGGCAATCGTTTCCGCTTTGTCACCTAATGGGGTCGACGTACCGTGCGCATTGATGTAATCAACCTCATTGGCCTTCACGCCCGCATTGTGCATGGCATTCAGCATGCAACGCGCCGCGCCATCGCCATCTTCACACGGCGCAGTCATATGGTTGGCATCGGCACTCATACCAAAGCCGGCCAGTTCAGCGTAGATTTTTGCACCGCGCGCCTTGGCGTGTTCATATTCTTCAAGCACCAGAACACCGGCACCCTCAGATAAGACAAAACCGTCACGATCACGATCCCAGGGACGGCTCGCTGTCTGCGGATCATCGTTACGGGTGGATAAGGCACGAGCTGCGCAGAAACCGCCGACGCCAAGCTGTGAAACCGTCGATTCCGCACCACCGGCAACCATGATATCGGCGTCGCCGTATTCGATGAAGCGCGCTGCGTCGCCAATGCTGTGGGTCGCACTGGCGCAGGCGCTGACAATTGCAATGTTCGGCCCTTTGAACCCATACATGATCGAAAGATTGCCAGCAATCATATTGATGATCGAGCCGGGCACAAAGAAAGGAGACACCTTGCGAAGTCCGGAAGCATTGAACTCGTCGTGCGTGCTTTCGATCATCGGCAAGCCGCCAATGCCCGAGCCGATGGAGATGCCAATGCGCTCGGCGTTGGCCGGATTGGCCTCAAGCCCTGCGTCGCGGATGGCTTCAATACCGGCCGCAATACCGTAATGGATGAAAAGATCCATACGACGTGCATCCTTAGGCGGGATGTATTGGGCAACATCAAAATTGCGAACTTCGCCGGCAATCTGCACCGGGAAACCGGAAGCATCAAAACGGGAAATTGTATCGATACCTGAATGGCCGGCAAGAATGTTCTGCCATGCCTGCTCAATAGTATTGCCGACCGGCGAAATGATTCCGAGGCCGGTAATAACGACTCTGCGACGCGACAATTCTTTCTCCGGATAACAGGAAATCAATCGGGCGACACATACCCCTATCGCCCGCGGACGGCTGCATCACACATTACATGGCGCCGTCCGTATCTTTATTACAGTGGAAGCTTTTACGCTTTCTTGTGCGAAACGACGTAATCAATCGCCTGCTGGACGCTGGTGATTTTTTCCGCTTCTTCATCAGGAATTTCGCACTCGAACTCTTCTTCAAGCGCCATCACCAATTCAACGGTATCCAGCGAATCCGCGCCAAGATCATCGACAAAAGAGGACTCATTCTTGATATCTGCTTCATTGACACCCAGCTGCTCGGAGACGATCTTTTTGACACGTTGTTCGATGTTGTCCATCTAAAAGCTCCTTTTAGGTTGATAGGAATAAAACAAAACGCTGCATTTTAACAAAATGAGGGGCGCTCACCAATTTTCCGGAAACGTGAACCATATCAATAGACTGACCGGCGCATCCCTCGAAAACACTGCTTCAATCCATGAACATGCCGCCATTGACGTGAATCGTCGAGCCGGTAATGTAAGCGGCCTCTGGCGAAGCCAGAAAAGCAACCGCTGCGGCGACATCCTCAGGCGCTCCCAGGCGCCCCAATGGAATATTGCCGGCAATCGCGGCGCGCTGCTTTTCATCAAGCACCTGTGTCATACGGGTATCGATGAATCCAGGCGCCACGCAATTAACGGTGATATTGCGGCTGCCAAGCTCTCGCGCCAGGGCACGCGTCATACCGCCCAGCCCCGCCTTGGCCGCACAATAGTTGGCCTGTCCAGGATTGCCGGCATAACCGACGACGGAAGAAATATTGATGATGCGGCCTGCGCGAGCTTTCATCATGCCGCGCATGACCGCACGCGACATGCGGAAAACCGCTTTGAGATTCGTATCAATGACAGCATCCCATTCTTCATCTTTCATGCGCATCGCCAGATTGTCGCGGGTAATGCCGGCATTGTTGACAAGAATGGAAATGGCGCCGTACTCCTTTTCGACAAACGACACCGTTGTACTGATCTGCGCTTCATCGCAAACATCCAACGCCAAACCACGCCCATTCAGGCCCGCTTGCTGCAAGTCCGCATTAATTTGCGCCGCGCCATTTTCCGTAGTTGCCGTGCCGATAACCACTGCCCCCTGTTGGGCGAGGCGTAACAAAATTGCCGCGCCAATCCCCCGGCTGGCGCCGGTCACGAGCGCAATCTGCCCTTCAAGTTTCATAACGCTTACTCCAACGAAAGATGAGCGTCAATGGATGCCGCATCGGCCAAGGCAATGCCCTCGACCGTATCGGCACAGCGTTTAGCAAGACCCGCCAAGACCTTACCCGGACCACATTCGAGTGCGACTTTTATATTCATCGCGGCGATCTTTTGCATGGTCTCGACCCAACGTACGGGTGAGTAGGCCTGGCGCACCAGAGCATCCTTGATTTTGGCCGGATCTTTTTCGACGACCACATCGACATTGTTGATCACGGAAATTTTTGGTGCCTTGAATTCCAGTTCGGACAGCCCCGCCGCCAACCGATCCGCCGCCGGGCGTAACAGAGAAGAATGAAACGGCGCGGACACAGGCAACAGCACGGTACGCTTGGCGCCACGCGCCTTGCATCCCTCACAGGCGGCTTCTACCGCAGATTTGTTGCCCGCGATGACGGTCTGCGCGGGACTGTTGAAATTGACGGGTTCGACAACTGCGCTATTTCCCACTTTCTCGGCCGCTTCGATACAAGCGGCGTGAACCTTCTCATTGTCCAGATTGAGAATGGCCGCCATAGCGCCTACGCCCGACGGCACCGCGTCCTGCATCGCCGTAGCCCTCAGACGGACGAGTGGTACTGCATCCTTGAATTCGATCACTCCGGCAGCCACCAGTGCTGAATATTCGCCCAGACTATGTCCCGCAACGACGGCGGGTAGATGGCCACCCTTTTCCAGCCAGAGACGATAGACGGCAATCGCCGCTGTCAGCATCAAGGGCTGGGTGTTCACCGTTTGCGCAAGCAAGTCTGTCGGGCCTTCGGAGGCCAGTTGCCAGAGATCCTGATTCAGTGTTTCCGACGCCTCATCAAAAGTCGCACGAATGATTGGAGAATCGCCATAGGCAGCCATCATACCGACCGACTGCGATCCCTGCCCAGGAAAGATGAATGCAAATGCCATGGAAAAATCTCCTTAGCCTGACACCTAGAATTCGAGCAGAACGGCGCCCCAGGTAAAGCCGCCGCCCACACCTTCCAGCAACACTTTTTGACCGCGCCGGATACGACCGTCACGAACCGCGGCATCAAGCGCCAGCGGTACGGAAGCCGCCGAGGTATTGCCATGCCGATCGACGGTGATGATGATTTTATCAGTACCGATCTTCAGTTTTTTACCAATGGAATTGATAATCCGCAAATTGGCCTGATGTGGAATCAGCCAGTCAATATCTTGCATCTGAATGCCTGCCTGCGCACAACATTCCACGGCAATTTCGCTCAAGGCATGGACGGCAAACTTGAATACAGCCTGCCCATCCATACGCAGAAAAGGATCGCCTACGACCTTGCCGCCATGCACAGCGCCTGGCACCGACAAAACAGCAGCCTGCGATCCGTCAGCATAAGCTGCTGCCGCGAGGATACCCGGTTTGTCCGAGGCTTCAAGCACAACGGCCCCCGCACCATCACCAAACAACACGCAGGTCCCGCGATCCTTCCAGTCGAGAATTCGGGAAAAAGTCTCCGCACCAACGACCAGCGCCTTTTTATGGCTGCCGCTGCGAATAAACTTCTCGGCAACGATCAGCGCATAGACAAAGCCACTGCATACCGCTTGCACATCAAAAGCCATTGCGCCCTTGATGCCCAGCCGAGCCTGCAGAAAGCAGGCCGTACTTGGGAAAATATAGTCCGGCGTCGTCGTCGCAACGATGATGAGGTCAATTTCCTCTGCTGCCATTTTTGCCGATTCCAGCGCTTTCTGGCTTGCCTCCAGCGCCAGATCGCTGGTTCGACAATGATCATCGGCCAAATATCGGGATTTGATGCCGGTACGCTCCGTCACCCATTCATCACTGGTGTCAACACCGCGCTGCACCAGATCGTCATTAGTCACCGGCGCGCCGGGCAAACAACTACCGACTCCAGCGATGCGTGAAAAAATCATCTTATGCATTCTCCAAAACCGGAATACGCTCGACGATTCGCGTTAACACGTTGTTGCGGACAGTATCCGCCGCGCGTTCGAGCGCATGGCAAAAGGCAAAAGCATCGGCCGATCCGTGGCTCTTAACAACGACGCCTTTCAAGCCGAGCAAACAAGCGCCATTGTAACGTCGATGATCGACGCGCTGTTTGAAATGCTTCAATATCGGCAACGCCAGCAGCCCCGCCACACGAGTCAGCAGATTACGCCCGAACTCCTCGCGCAGGAAGGTTGCGAGCATCTGCGCCAAGCCTTCGGAAGTTTTAAGCGCGACATTGCCGACAAAGCCATCACAGACAACGACATCCGCCTCGCCCTTGTAAATTCCGTCGCCTTCGATATTGCCGACGAAATTCAATCCCGAGGTCTTGAGCTGCTCAGCCGCCAGTTTGACGACCTCGTTGCCCTTGATATCTTCTTCGCCAATATTGAGGATACCGACGCTTGGCCGATCTTTATGTTCAACAGCGCCGACCAGCGATGCCCCCATGATGCCAAATTGCAGCAGGTGCTCATGTGAACAATCCACATTGGCGCCCAGGTCAAGTACGTGAACATGCCCGGACATGGTAGGCAACACGGCGCAAATCGCCGGCCGCTCGATACCTGGCAGCATCTTGAGTACAAAACGGGAAATCGCCATCAGGGCGCCAGTATTACCCGCCGAAACGCACGCATCCGCCTCACCGCTCTTGACGAGATCAATCGCGACGCGCATCGACGAATCCTTCTTGTTTCGAATCGCCAATGCCGGAGACTCGTCCATCCCAACGACTTCACTGGCATGACGAATGCGCAAACGGGGATGACCAACCCCCTTTAAATACTGGCGGATACTTTTCTCATCACCAACAAGAATAACTTCCGCATCTTCACGTTTGTGCAGAAAATCAAGCGCAGCGGGCACCGTCACGACCGGCCCGTGATCACCGCCCATGCAGTCGATTGCAACAGTGACTGTCATGCGAAAAATGGCAGAAGAAAGGACGAGCCACCCATCAACCGGGGCTGACCCGCCGCCTTACCGGCAGAGATTACTCTGCCGTGCCCTTGGTAACCTTCTTACCACGATAATAGCCTGACGGGCTAACGTGGTGGCGTAAATGCACTTCTCCTGTCGTCGGCTCGATAGCCAGTGGCGGATTGCTCAGAAAATCGTGAGCACGATGCATCCCGCGCTTGGACGGGGATTTTTTATTTTGTTGAACAGCCATAACTAATTAACTCCCAAAAACCCAAAAAATCGAATGAAATCTGGTCACTGCGTTATTTTGCCCTTCAATTCCCTGAGCATGGAAAAAGGCGACGACTTCATATTGACATCCGCAGCATACTTCAGATCCGGAAAATCACATTGCTCATGACGCGGCACCGGCGGCAAGGCAAGGATAATTTCGTCCTCAAGCAGCGCCACGACATCAATTTCTTTTTTCCATGGAAGAAAATCGCGGCTATCATCCTCAATTTCTTCCTGCGTCAATCTGCTTTCATCACCAACAAACTCCAGCAAATTACGCACCTGCAAAGGATAAGCGACACTTCCCAAACAACGCTGACAACGCAAAGAAAAAACGCCATCAAGCCGCAGAAGCAGTCGCGGGCGTTCACTGATACGCCCCTCAATCCAGTAACTGACTGCTCCCCCCGCCTCTGCAAGCGCATCAAGCACTCTGGGCAAATCAGCAATTGGCAGATTCCCTTGCAGCGTTTTTGATTCGCGCGCAAAAACCGAAGGCTCAATTACAAGCTGATACGACATAAGGCGCGCATGATATTATTTTTGCCCCATGAAGTCAAAGTACGCGCACGCTGCAAGCCTTTGGATTTTGCCGCTTTTACGCTGTGCTTTTTCAGGATCATGCTGCATTTTTCGCGCTGCCTTGAACCAAAAATGTCCGTAAGACCAAGATTCCTCATCGCGCCCATTGCCGACTCATTTTTTACTTGCCATGCTTGACCAACCAATCGTTCTCGCCTCGACCTCGCCTTTTCGCCGCGATTTGTTAAATCGCCTGCAAATTCCTTTCAGTGTCGCCCAACCCGAGGTTGACGAAACCGCACACCCCGGCGAGACGCCAGAATACACGGCGCTTCGGCTTGCCCAGGCCAAAGCGCACGCCGTTGCCGCACAACATTCCAACGCGCTCATCATTGGCAGCGACCAGGTCGCCAGTCTGGACGGTAAAGCCTTTGGCAAACCGGGGAATCATGAAAATGCGGTACGTCAATTACAAATGATGCGCGGGCGTACCGTCAGTTTCTTTACCGGCTTATGCCTGCTCAACGCCAGAACCGGCATCATGCATATCCGCGGCGTCCCGACGTGGGTTACATTTCGCGCGCTTGATGATGCGGAAATAGAGAATTACCTGACCCGCGAGCGCCCTTACAACTGCGCTGGCAGCGCCAAGTCGGAAGGATTGGGTATTGCTCTGATCGCCAAAATGGAAGGCGAGGATCCCAATGCACTCATCGGCCTGCCGCTGATCGCCTTGTGCGAACTGCTGCGCCTGGAAGGCGTATGCATTCTATGACGCGAGGGACGCTTTACCTGATCCCCGTGCCGCTGGGGATGATACCGGCCGCAGAGTCCCTGCCCGCGGCTGTCTGCGCACAAGTGGCCGGATTACGGTACTTTATCGCCGAGAATGCAAAATCCGCGCGCGCTTTCCTCAAATCCCTGCCAAGCCGGATACCGCTCCAGGATATCTCGATCAGCGAGCTGAATGAGCATACGCCGCCAGCGGTATTGCATGAACGGCTTGCCCCCTTGCTGGCCGGCTCGGACGTTGGTCTGATCTCCGAAGCCGGCTGCCCCGCCGTCGCCGACCCTGGCGCAGAACTCGTTGCGCTGGCACAGGCAAACGGTATTCGTATCGCACCGCTGGTTGGCCCATCCTCGATTCTGCTGGCATTAATGGCCTCCGGCCTGGGCGGACAGCACTTCGCCTTTCACGGCTACCTGCCTGCCAAAGAAAAAGCCAGAAATCAGAAGATCACGGCCCTGGAAAAAGAGTCGCGTACTCACCGGCGTACCCAAATCTTCATCGAAACGCCCTACCGCAACCTGAAACTGTTTGCTGCATTGCTCGACCACTGCGCCGGCCAGACCCGGCTGTGCCTTGCCACCAATCTGACACTACCCGGTGAAAGCATTCTGACTCACCGTATCGATCAGTGGAAAAAACTGACGCCGCCGGAAATCAACCGACGGCCAACAGTATTTTTATTACTGGCCTGACCGAACTGTGCGCACGGTGCCGGCCTGCCCTAGGCATTCCGACGACACGGTAGCAAGCATCTGGGGAAACAAGCAAAATCAACGAAAACCAACGCAGGCCAGCCTATTACACATCAGCGGCAATACACACGGCTGGGCGTTGCTAAATTTCGCCCGTATGCCCGGCCTGCGCCGGATTCATGCCAAAGTTAGCCAAACATCCGGCGCAGATGCCGATCGAAGATATTTTCCGTCACACAACTGGCAATCACCTGACGGTTTTTCTCCAGTGCATCGGTGTACACCTTGCCCATTTCCGCCGCAACTTTGAATCCCACGTGGATCAACTGGCGCACGCTTGGGTTGTACTTCGGATGATCGGGAATATGGCGCAGCGCCGATGCAAAATCTTCACCGCGCCACTGATTGACCGCGTCCGGCGTCGGCAGCTGCTCTTCCCTAATGTCGATGACCGTCGCGTACGGGCCGCACAGCTCATCCTTGCGCCCATACGCGCCGGCATAAATCGCCCGCGCCAACGACAGACCTTCCTTGCCGGAAATCGATAGTCCGATCACTTCCTCTAGCCAGGTCGTACCCGCTGTTTTAACGTGAACACCTTTGTCGTGTTTGCGCAGCAGCCCGCCGATGACTGGATAGATCGAAAACTTATCACTGCCTGAATGTACGCTAAGCTTGAGCTCTGCCGGCAAGCCAAAATGGGCGATGGCGTAGTCGATGACCAGCATATCCTCCTCGAACTCTTTGCCAAACTGCCCGACATCGCCCTGATAATCGACGCCCTTGTTGAAACGTCCGGTAAATTTCGGCGCGATCGTCTGTACCGGCACTTTCAGATCCGCCAATGCTTTGAGGATGAATAGCATATCGAGCGGTTTCTGCGGCTCATCGACCTCATCCATCGACACCTCGGTAATAAAGTTGCCTGCGCCTTTTTGGCTTGCGATATGTCGATAGATCTTTTCCGCCTCACTCACTGCAAACAGGAATTTTTCGGCAAAGCGGCGCAACCAAGCGGACGTTACCTCAAAGGGTTCGTCAATGCCCGGTATTTTCAGGGTGCCCACAAACCTCTGCTGCCTGACGACAAACGCCTCGATTTCAGCGGGTGTGGCGGGTTTTCCGATGTAATCGGCGACATCCAGTGTAAAAAAATCGCAAGGCTTGATGTAGCGATCGACCGTATTGAGATTGATGTGATCGGCATCGACGAAGTATGACCCGGCGTAATTCAGCGCCTTAACTGCCGCATCAGCCTCACGGCGCGTATCGGTCGGCTCGCTATGGATAAAGTTGTGTTCGCGGTTGGACTTATTCCAGACTGGCGTAATAGTGACGCCGAGTTCCCGCTGCGCCTTAAGCAGACCGGCAAGTTGGGCTTCGCCCTGATGCGAAAAACGGTCGCCCGTGCCAAACGAGTATTTACCGAGTTTCTTCATTTCAATCCCCTGAACAATGCGAATAAGGCGGCAAAAGAATGGCTACCGTCAGCCCATGTTCCTTGAAACAAAATCAATGGTAAGCCAGCCCTCCGCGCAACTCAATGCGCCGTACAGAAAGAATACAGAAAGAAATACGCCAGCTTCACCCACAACAGAAAAATCTCCACCCACGGCTCTCGCCAATCCATCGTTTTCGGGAATATTGAATGCTATACAGGATTTTTCTCGGCAAAGCTCTCACGCAGAATGTGCAGTACCGCCGCGACGCGGCCCGCTTGCACGCGGTGCGGGATAACGGCATAGATGGCGAACGGCGGCAGCGTCCAGTTAGGCAGGACGACGCGCAAGCTGCCATCAGCCACGGCGTCCGCTGCTTCACCATCGGCCAGCAGCGCCAGCCCCAACCCCGCCACACACAGGCGGCGCACAGCAGCGAGGCGGTTGCAGTAGAGACCGCCTTCGATATTAAGCAGATGGTGTTCACCATCGCAACGCAGTTCGCCACGCGGCAGTTCGTAATAAATCCAGGTGTGTGCGGCGAGGTCAGCGGGATGGGTGATCGCGGGCGCATCGTGCAGGTAGGCAGGCGCGGCGTAGATATGCCAGCGCCAGTCGGTGAGGTGACGGGCGACGAGGTCGGGCGCGTCCAGCGCGTGTGCGCCGCCGCGCAGGGCAATGTCGATACTGCCGTCGCGCAGGTCGGCCAGCGCCTCGTCGAAGTAGAGGGCAAGGCGTATCGCCGGATGTTCGCGGCGGATGCGCCGCAGGGCTTGCTGGAAGACGGCCGCGTCGGCCATGCCGGTCGGTGCGGCAAGGCGCACCTCGCCGGCGATGTCGGTTTTCAGGTTGGTCAGCGTCAGGCGGGCGTCCTGCACGCTGGCGAGCAGGCGGCGGCAGTGTTCACCCAGTGCGCTGCCCGCGTCGGTCGGGGCGAGGTGCCGTGTGCTGCGGTGCAGCAATTTGACGCCGTGCAGCTTTTCGAGGCGACTGATGTGCTGGCTGACGGCGGATGGACTCATGCCCAGCGCCTGCGCGGCGGCGTTCATGCTGCCATGTTCGAGGACGGCGGCGAAGGCAAGCAGGGGGCGTAAATCGTCCATCAGTGCAGGATTAGCAGACGGGTGAGCAGGGCATCGTCAAGGAGGCGGTTCGGCTCGCGCAGCCAGTCGCCATAGGTTGCGGGGAAGGCGTTGCGGCAGTAGCCCGCGTGAGCGATGAAATCGAAAACGGCATGAATGTAGCCGTTGATTTCCAGCGCGGCGAGGTCGAAGGTTTCGTCCCAGAGGAGGCTGACGGTTGAGGGAAGGTCGCGATCGGTTACGTCTTCGACGTTGTAGATGTGCAAAGCGTCAAGAATGCCTTGCTCCGTATGGGCAGCGTAGAAGTAGCCGGTATTGCCGTCATCTTCAAAGACGATGCCGTAAGGGGTCTCTTCAAACCAGGATTCGAGAACGCATTTATTGCCGGGACAGTGTTCGCTGCTGTCGCAGCCGAGGTAGAGGGTTCTTTCGTGCATTATTTAGTCCTGCTTGATAATGGGTGAAGCGCAAGCGGTATTATCAGGCGTATAAGTCCTGCCTACAATAAGCGCTCCTTCACTTAGTCACTCAACGAGGTTTTTATGAAATACGCAGTTATTGGTGCCACCGGTTATGTCGGCAATGCCGTCGTGCGCGAACTCGCCGCACGTGGTCATGCAGTCACCGCCTTCGCACGACACACGGATAAAATCTTCGCCGCGCCGAATGTGCAGGCGGTTAAAGCCGATGTGCACGACGCGGATTTTGCCGCACAACTGGCGGGCTTCGATGCGGTGGTCAGCGCTTTTAACCCGGGCTGGACGAACCCGAATATTGGCCGCGATTTCACCGCCGGTTACGCTGCCATTCTTGCCGCTGCCAAGGCCGCCAACGTGCCATATCTGCTCGCCGTCGGTGGCGCGGGTAGCCTTTTCGTTGCCCCTGGCGTGCAGCTGATTGATACGCCGGACTTCCCGAAAGCAATTTTTGACGGTGCCAACGCCGCGCGCAACCTGCTGCACGATTTACAGGCGCAGCATGGTGACGTCAACTGGGCGATGGTTTCGCCGCCTGCCTGTCTCGGTGCCAATGGCGGTTTCAGCGAGGAACGCAGCGGCAAATACCGCCTGGGCGGTGATGAACTGCTGATGGCAGGCGATGTGCCCGCCGGTATCAGCGTTGCCGATTTGGCGGTGGCGATTGCCGATGACGTTGAGCGCAAGGCGCATCTGCACCAGCGCTTTACTGTGGCTGCGGTGTGATGCCTTTGCGGTTGCCTGAAAAATCCCGCTCAAGCGGGATTTTTTGCGGCGGCACTTCATAGCAAAAATAGACCTATTTGTTTATGATTTTGCCACTGCCCGCGCAGTCATCACCATAATCAACATGAGGAACTCCCAATGCTCGCCGCTTATCGCCAAACCACCGAGCGTGCTCTAGCGTTATTATTCGTCCGCTTAAAAGAACAAGAAATATCTCGGCGTCTTGCGTTTATATTCTAAATACTCCTGCCCGTAGGACTGCTCGCAGTAGCGCTCCTCACCTAAAACGATCAGGTGGTTATATAGGGCAAAAGGCACTGTCACCCCCCATAGCCACAGCGACGCTGAGGCGATGCAAACGCCTATCATGCCGAGGAAGAAAAAGAAATACATCGGATTGCGCGATAGACGGTAAATGCCGCATTGCACGGTCTTGTCCCGAGGCGTCGCCGCATAGTCGTAAAAAGCCTGAATAAAGCCCGCAAAAGCCGTCGCGTAAATCACCGCTCCCGCCCAAAACCATACGGTGCCCGTTTTGAGCGGCACGAACACCGATAAAATAAGCAAGGCGACTTGCAGCAGTGCCACTATCATTGCATTTCGTTTATCTTCGGCGGTATACCACGAGGTGTCGACGGCGCGCTTGCCGACCTCTTTATAGATAAACATATACACAAACTGTATCAATACCATCGCAAAGGCGGGTATCCACGCATTGAGCCAGCCGATTTTAAGCGTCGTAAAAAATGAAATTCCCATAGCCGCTCCTGCCTCTTGTTTCAACAAGAATTTCTCTTACGTAACCTTCCTTCACCGCGCGATTATGCGTTTAAATTTTACCCGTCCACTTGACGCATTGCCTTCTCGGCCGGCTTTCTGGAATAGGCATGTGCGGTAGGAAGTGAGGGAAGGTGCGCCATCATAGCAGCTACACTTGCCGCCATTTCTCACCGCGAGGCGCGTATGTACTGGATCGAACTCTTTGTTCTCTGCCACTTTATCCTGACCGTTGCCATCGCCCTGCGCGTCATTTATGCGCGCCGTTCCAGTAGCGCGGCGCTGGCGTGGCTGGCGGTGCTCTTCGCCTTTCCCTATTTCGGCGTCCTTTTATACCTGCTGATTGGCGAACCAAAATTGGGACGGGCGCGCGCCAAGCGGCGGGCGGAATTGCTTGCCTTTCACGATGCCTTTGCCGACCGTTTCCTGCCGCCGCAGGCGTCGCCGCCGGAAGACATCCGCTTTCGCCAGATTGCCCGCCTGGTGCAGGCCGATGCGCGCTTCGATACGACGACGGGCAACGACACCCGTCTCCTTGCCGACACGGATGCCATCCTGCAATCTTTCATCGCCGACATCGACGCCGCGCAGCATTGCTGTCTGCTGGAGTTTTATATCGTCGAAGGCAGCGGCCGCGTGGCAGGTGTGCTGGAAGCGCTGATGCGGGCGGCAGCGCGCGGGGTGCGTTGCCAGCTGCTTGTCGACGCGCTTGGCAGCCAGAATTTCTGGCGCTCGGCCTGGCCAGGCAAACTGCGCGCGGCGGGGGTGGAAGTGACGGAAGCGCTGCCGTTTGGCCTGATTCGTGCGCTGTGGGTGCGCAGCGATTTGCGCAACCACCGCAAAATCCTCGTCGTGGACTACCGCATCGCCTACACCGGCAGCTACAACCTCATTGACCCGCGCCTTTTCAAGCAGGACGCGGGCGTAGGCGAATGGGTCGATGCCGTCATGCGCTGCGAAGGCGCGGTGGCGCAGGAACTGGCGGCAGTGTTCTACGGCGACTGGGCGGTTGAGAACGAACACAACCTGAGCGCCACCCTCGAACGCCTGAACCGTTACGCCGGAGAAATGCCCGACCGCGCGACCCTGCCGCGCGCAACCGGCGGCGCCCTGCTGCAAGTCATTCCCTCGCATCCGGGCGGCGATACCGCGCTGGTGTACGACGTGCTGGTCAACGCACTGAACATCGCGCAGGAAAGCGTCATCATCAGCACGCCGTATTTCGTGCCAGACGAAGCCCTCCTGAACACCCTGATTATCGCTGCCCGCCGTGGCGTGGAAGTGACGCTCATCGTGCCGCGCCGCGTCGATTCCCGCCTGGTGCGCTACGCCAGCCGCGCCTACTACCGCCCGCTGCTGGATGCCGGCGTGTGCCTGAAAACCTTCGACGCAGGCCTTTTGCACACCAAAGCCGTGGTCATCGATAACCGCTTCGCCCTCTTCGGCACGGTCAACATGGACATGCGCAGCTTCTACCTTAACCTCGAAGTTAGTCTCGCCGTCTACACGCCGGATACCGTCGCCGCTATCCGCACCCTGCTCGACGGCTACCTTGAACAGAGCGAAGCGGTCGAGCTAAAAAAATGGGAACAGCGTCGCCGCCTGCAACGCTTCATCGAACGCTGCGCACGCTTGATCAGCCCGCTGCTGTAATAAACCATCCCAGTTGTAAGCTAAGAAGGCGGTGCGCCGAAGGCAGTATGTGTAATACGGCGAGGCGCACCAATACACTCAGATTATTTTCTGGGAGGGACATGAGATCCCGGGTTTACGACAGCATAATCCCCAGCGTTTCGCACACCGTGCGCGGCAGGGTGAAGCGGCAGGTGCGGTTCGGGTCAACCATCTGGCAGATATGTACGTCGCCGGCGATGCTTTGCAGGGCGATCGCGCGATTGGCATCCAGCCCGCCGTGGGCGCAGAGCAGGTCGCTCATCATCAGCGTCGCCATTTCCGCCGCCTGATCCAGCGTCGGGGCGGAGGCAATGGTGTGGCAGGCATCCGCTGTGACCGCCAGCGGCAGCGGATAGGGGCGGCCTTTGATGACGTGCACGTCCACCTCAACCACGCCCTTGATTTCCAGGCCGGAGACGCCGACTTCGCCGTCGCCCATCGCCGCGTGCAAATCGCCCATCGCCAGCAGCGCACCCGCCACGTTGACCGGCAGGAGCAGGGTCGTGCCCTCACTGATGATTTTGGTGTCCATATTGCCGCCATGCGCATCCGGCGTGCCGCAGCTGACTGCTTCTCCGGCAGGTGCGGTGCCGATGACGCCGATCATCGGATTGCGCGGCAGGCGCAGTGTATCGAAGAGCACGACGTGATCTTCCGCCACCGGTCCCGTCGAGGCCACATGGGACGAGCCCCTCACCGAGGTCGTCGCCGAGGTCGATGCGTCCGGCCGTCAGACGCGCCCCCGCCACGCCTGCGCCGGGCAGGGTCGCCAGCACCGCGCGCTTGTCCAGCTCGATGCGGTGAATATACACGCGCAGGGTGTCGCCCGGCTCGGCGCCTTCGATGTAAAGCGGGCCGGTCGCCGGGTTGATGCGGTTCCAGTCCAGTTGTTCGAAGGTGTCACCGGGCTGCTGAATCTGGTCGGTAAAGCAGTCGCAGGTCTCGAAGCGGACACGGCTGCCATCTGCCACACGCAGCACGGGCGGGTTTTGCGGCGACATGGCATAGATTATGTGCTCGGCGGGAATGGTAGGGATCATGGGAGGCTCCTGATGGGAAAGGACGTCATATAGTTGAATAGATAAAAAAGCGTAACAAGGCGCGCCGCCGCAGACAGTACCGGTAGTACGGCAAGGCAGCGCAACACCGTGACGATTTTTTAGATCGTTTAACTATAGAATACCACCCCTGTTTTCTCTCGCTATCCCGCAATCCTGCTATGAATCCGGCGGCTGCTTTCCCGCAACGGTACACCACCGTTGATGTGGTGATTTTCACCGTCACCGGTGGTGCCTTACGCGTCCTCCTCAGCCGCCACTCGCTCATCCCCAGCGCGCCCAACCCCGCTACGCCCTGTCTGCCCGGCGGCTATATCGACATCGCCTGTGACGCCACCTTTGACGACTGCGCCCGGCGCACACTGCGCGAGAAACCCGGCTTCGCTGCACCCTATCCGGAACCGCTCAGTAGCCGAGGCAGTGCCGACCGCGATCCGTGCGGCTGGGCAATGACGCACGTTTATTTCGCCCTGGTGCCGCCGCCTGGCCGGAGGCCGATGCCGCCTGCGCGCAGCCGCTGTCCCTTGACCACAACAATATTCTACGCACCGCACTGGCGCGTCTGCACAGCAAAGTGGAATACACTTCGCGGCTCGCCTTCCTACTGGCGGTGCCGTTCCCCCTGCCACAGTTGCAGCGCGTCTATGCACCCCTCCTCGGCTGCTTGCTCGACAAAAGCGCCTTCCGTAAGCGCACACGGGATGCGAGATCCCTGGTCGAAGACGGCATGACCAGCGGTGGCTTTGACCGCAATGCGATGAATTACCATCTGGCGCAGCGCGAGAGCGCCATCAATTTCCCGCACCTGCTCCGCTCGGAGGAATAATGCCGCTTGTACCCCATTCCCCCATGCCCCCGCGCCACGCCGCGTACCGCCTCGCCTGGTTGCGTGTGCTGACGCTCGCCGTCGCCGCCTTCGTCTTCAACACCACCGAATTCATTCCCATCGCGCTGCTCTCCGATATCGGCGCCGGCTTCGGCATGAGCGCAGCGCAAACCGGTGTGATGCTAACAGTATATGCCTGGGTTGTCGCCCTCGCCTCGCTACCCGGTATGTTGCTGGAGGCGCAGCAGGAACGGCGTAGCCTGCTGCTCGCGCTCTTTGCCCTCTTCATTGCCAGTCACGCGCTCAGCGCGCTGGCGTGGAATTTCACCATACTGCTTATCTCGCGCATCGGCGTGGCGCTGGCGCATGCGGTGTTCTGGGCGATTACCGCCGCGCTGGTGGTGCGCCTCGCCCCGCCGGGCAGGCAGCAACAGGCCATCGGCTGGCTGTCGATGGGTACGGCGCTGGCAACGGTACTGGGCCTGCCGCTCGGCCGCTTTATCGGGCAACTGTTCGGCTGGCGCACCACCTTTGCCCTGATTGCCGTCGCTGCCGCTGCCGTGATGCTCGCCGTCTTTCTGCTGTTGCCACGCCTACCCAGCCGTAACGCGGGTTCCGTCGCCAGTCTGCCCCTGCTGGCGCGCCGCCCGCTGTTGCTCGGCCTCTACGCTTTTACCGCCCTGATCATCGCCGCCCATTTCACCGCTTACAGCTATATCGAACCGTTTGCTCGCCAGTTCAGCGGCCTGGGCGAAAGCGCTACGACGGCACTGCTCCTCGTTTTCGGCCTTTCCGGCATGGTGGCGAGTGTGCTCTTCGCCCGCCTGCACGCGCGCATGCCGACGCGCTTCCTCTCCTGTGCTGTCGCGCTGCTTTGCGCTTCTCTGCTGTTGTTACGTCCGCTGGGGGCGTCGCCATCGGCGCTGTTCGCGCTGGTCTTTTGCTGGGGCATCGGTATCGCCGCCCTCAGCCTCGCGCTGATGGTGCGCGTACTGCGCCTTGCGCCAGACGCGACCGATGTTGCCATTGCCATCTACTCCGGCATTTACAACATCGGTATCGGCGGCGGCGCGCTCATCGGGCGGCTGGTGATGCAGCACGGCGAGCTTGCCCTCATCGGCCTGGGCGGAGCGGTGCTGGCGCTCGTTGGCAGCGCACTCTTTGCCTGGACGCAGTGGCGTTTCCGCACGACGCGCTGAATTTTAGAAGCTGAAAAGCTTTGAACACAAAAAGGCCCTTTTTGCGGTTCAAAACAGATCAAGAAAAACGGCGCCGGCAATGAGCGGCAGCAATACCGCGATACGGCGATTGGCAGCTGCAAGCGCCGGTTTCTGTCAGGGAACCGCCTTGATTCAACATCCTCGGCCGCCTTACCGCGACGGTAAATAGACTGTCGCACAACTTGCAAAGCAGCATGAATGCAGCCTAGAAATCATCCATCCGTTTTCATCTCGCCAAAGCAAGCACTCAGGCGAATTCCCAAAATAGCCGGAGCGTATTGGCGCGCCGCGCCGGGGTGAAGCATCACCGTCCGAAGCACAGCCGCCGCGACCGAAGACACGCAACACCACCTGCCCCGCAGCCCGCGTAAAACGGGCATCTTCGGAGAAGCTGCCCGTCAGCCCAGTGTTTACACGGGTTTCCGGCCTGCCTATCCGCAAGCCCACTATTTACGTGGGATTCCGGTGTGCCTATGCGCAAACCCAGTATTTACGGGCATTCCAGATTTGTCTATCTGCTAGCCCAATGTTTACGGGCACTTCCGGCCAGTCTGCCCGCAAATGCCCGATCGACAAGGGCTACAGAAGCGACCGGGCTGAAATGCCCAAAAGACGCGGGGTCCAGGCCGACGAGTCATTGCGCTCCGCTGCGGCCGTCGGGCTTATGCCTGACCCAGACAGCCGGCGGCCTGCCCTGCACTCCGCGTAAAACGGGCGTTTCCGGAGGAGCTACCCGCCAGTCTAGTGTTTACGCGGGTTCCCAGCCTGCCTGTCTTCAATCCCCCTATTTACGTGGGTTTCCGGCCGGCCTGCCGGCAAATGCCCAAATTTGGCGATATGAAAAGGTCTTTGCAGTGCCATCACAGACTGAAAAATGGGAATAAGGTATGGCCTATAAAGGGTTATTTCGCTAAAGAATGAGGCCCTGAGCATGAGTTTTGTCCATTATCGCCAGGCGTCTCGGGGAAAGCATGAAGTTTGTTCATGACTCCGGATTTTTTGTGGATGACAATTGTTGGGCGCCGAGCGCGCCGTATTCAGGATGCCAGTCTCGGAAAACCAAAAAGCGCAACGGCTGCGGCGGGCGCCGCCTTAGGCTGTTTGCGGGTCTGGCGTCATTTTTCGTGCGCTGTAGCGCGGCGATTTGTCTGCGCATTCACGCAACACTTGTTCAGGGCATTGTTCGTACCATCATGTCACACCGGCCGTTCGGCGCCCGTTCAACATCACTTTATGGCGGCTTTCGGAATAACGCTGAAACGGCGGCGCGGCGCATTGCAGACAGTACACAACCATGTACCTGGCATGCCAACATCGCCGGAGTATTTTCTGAAATTTGATTTCCAAGCCTGTCCGGAATTCTTGCCGGTGTTCAGACAGGCGGTCAGCTTCCCGCCGCTCGTCCCGCGGCGTTCTTGGACCTTTTCTTCAAGTAGCGGATAGCGCTGTTTGCATTCCTTCCAGCGCCTGCCAAACAGCCAGCGCATCTCGCGTTTCGGCTACGTCATGAACACGCAGGATGCGTGCACCGCGTTGTGCTGCCAGTAACGCAGCGGCAATGCTGGCGGGCATACGTTGCCCCACTTCGCGGCCGGTCATTGTTCCCAGCATTGATTTGCGCGACAGTCCGGCCAGCAAGGGTAGACCATCCACACTGAGTTCAGGCTGGCGGCGCAACAGCTCAAGATTATGCGCAAGCGTCTTGCCGAAGCCAAAACCCGGGTCAAGCACCAAGCGATCGTCGGCAATACCGGCCGCGCGCGCCGCAATAACGCGCTCTTCCAAAAACGCGCGCACCTCACCGACGACATCGCCGTAGACAGGCGCCTGCTGCATGGTCAGCGGTTCCCCCTGCATGTGCATCAGGCACACGGCGCAATCGCTGGCGGCGACGGCTTCCAGCGCACCGGGTCCAGGTCGATCTTCGTCAGGAACACGGGTTAGCCTCCTCCAGTTCGGCCATGGGGTCGTGCGCATCGGCCGACAGTTCGGCCATGGGGTCGTGCGGGTCCGGCTCGGGGGCGCTGACCCGCGTCGTGAGTTGCTCGACCTGACGGAAACCATAGTCGCGGCGGCGGGGGTCGAAGGAGGCCGGTACGTCGCGGCTGCCCCGGACCGCGCCCCGCTCCTGGGCGGGCAGCGCGGCCTCCTGCACGACCTCCTGGTCGAGGAGCATCTCCGCGTCGAAGGGCTTGTCACGGTGTTTCCGTTGGAACCACTGCGCGGCGAGCCACGGCTCGGCCCGAAGCGCATCGAGCAGCCCCGCCTCCCGCAGGCCCAGGGACACCGGGTGCGTCGGCGGGCAGGAGCGCCTGCCCAGGTACAGCGGGAAGAACGGGTGGCGCAGCGCCTCGTCGAGACCCTCCAGGAGCGCCCTGTCGCCCTCGATCCCGGCGAGGAAGACGGCGTCGGCGAGGTAGTACCGATTCGACAGGGGCATGGACTCCTTGCCGTCGAGGGTCCGCGCCGTGTGGAAGTCCCTGATGACCCTGCCGGGCTGGTCCTTGCGCACCCCGAACCGCAGGGACAGCAGGTCCTCGATCGGGTCCGTCCGGCGTCGGCCGACGGCGGCCGCCAGCATGCCGATAATGCCGCTCTTGGTGGGGGCGAGCTCGGTGGCCCGGACGGTGAAGCGCGATTTCACCCCCCAGGATTGCAGGGGTCCTGCGAGTCGCAGGAGGAGGACGGTCATCAGGCCCGCTCCTCACGGCCCACGCGCGGGGACGGGGACACAGCCTCGAGGACCCGGCCGGGCAACTCGGTGAAGGACACGCGCTCGCCCAGCGGGGCGGGGGCGTCGGGGCCCTCGGGGGCGAGGATGTCGCCGCCCTTGAGGGCGACGACGAAGCCGGCGAGCGGCTTCAGGCCGTAGTTGTCCTCGATGGCGCGGGCGTGCTCCGCCAGCGCCCCGACGGACCGGGCGAGGTAGCCTTCGGCCTCATTGGTGCGGATCGGCTTCTCGAAGGCGCCGACGAGGGAGACGGGCTGGTCGTCGCGCACGGAGACGACGACGGCCTCGGGCAGGGTCCGGTTGGCGAAGGTGTTCTGCTTGCCGGTGGGCATGGACAGGCAGAAGCCC
>ERZ773073.240-NODE-240-length-31659-cov-7.713612_pt1 | contig 31659 bp, 31 predicted proteins | sample MGYA00580616_ERZ773073 | MGnify/ENA primary metagenome ERZ773073 (study PRJEB29015, sample SAMEA2737960) | human oral metagenome | biome: human oral; feature: human-associated habitat; material: dental | place: China | collected 2131 ...
TGCATTTAATATTACAATATCTGATTTAGGTGAATTTTCTTCTCCTTTAAGGGTTTTTACAAGAATTTCTGCATTTTCTTCAGGAGTTCCACCTTCAATGTCGGCATGAAAAGCCCTTTTAAATCCAAATGTTTCAGGAGAAACAGTATATTCAAGTATTTTGTCGCCTTTTACTTCTACAATTTTCGTCTCGTCACAGATGGAAATTTCATCAAGACCGTCATTTCCCCTTACAACAAGTGCATGCTCCCTTCCAAGAAGCTGCAATGTTTCAGCATAAAGTCTGTGAACAGGTTCATGGTAAAGTCCTACAAGCTGGTATTTCAGTTTTCTATTTGGATGAAGAAGAGGCCCCAGTACATTAAATACAGTCCTTATTCCAAGTCTCTGTCTTACTTCCCTCACTTCACCTACGAGCTTATGAAAAAATGGTGCATGGAAAAATGCAAGATTGCTGTTTTCAAGTTTATTCAGCTGATTAATAAGTGATTTTTCCATGGTTAATCCCAGTTTATCAATTACATCGCTGCTTCCGCTTTTACTTGTTACAGATTTATTTCCATGTTTTGCAACTTTTACTCCCATAGCGGCAACGATAAAGGCAACAGTTGTGGAAATGTTTATTGTTTTCAGTCCGTCTCCTCCTGTTCCGCACAAATCAATCATAGGAGTGTCATCTGAAAAAGTAACACTGTATTCAAGAATGTTTTTTACAAAAGCTGTAAGAGATTCAGGATAGAGGCTTTTTTCAGAAATAAGTACAAGCAGCGCTCCCAGCTGGACAATATCGTAATTTTTAGAATTTATGACTTCACATATTTCCTTGAAATCATTGTTGGCTAAAGGGATATTATCCTGTAATTTTTTTAGATATTTTTTAAAAATTTCATCTGCTTTTTTTCTTTCTGCTTCTTCGGTATTTTTATCATTGCTTTGTAATATTTCTTTTTTTGTATTTGAAATAAAGTTCTTTATAATATTTTTACCATATTCTGTAAAAAATGATTCAGGATGAAACTGGATACCGTAAATATCTTTTGTTTTATGTTCCAGAGCCATTATAATTCCATCATTGGATTTTGCTGTTACTGTAAGTTCTTCAGGAAGGTTTTCTTCACTTACGTATAGAGAATGATAACGCATTACATCAAATTTTTCTGGCATGTCCTTAAATAAAATGGAATTTTTACCAGTTACTGTAATTTCTGAAGTTTTTCCATGCAAAGGTGTTTCGAGTTTTTCAATCTTTCCATCAAAAACAAGACCAAAAGCCTGATGACCAAGACATATGCCAAGGATAGGAGTATTTTCAATGTTTTTAAGAATTTCAAGACATATACCGCTGTCCTTAGGATGTTTAGGTCCAGGAGAGAGAACAATCCTGCTAGGGTTTAATATTTTAATTTCCTCAAGTGTAATTGCGTCATTTCTCACAGTCTTTACTTCTTCATTTGTAAGCTCCCTCAAATATTGTTCTACATTAAATACAAAAGAATCATAGTTATCAATCAGTAATATCATTTTTATTCATCCCTTTCCTTACAGTTATTTTTAAATATATTTAAAACAGATGCTCTTTTATGAGTTATCTCTTCATATTCTTTTTCTTTTATAGAATCATATACAATTCCTGCACCTGCCTGAATAAATACATTAGATACATCACTTTTTATGAAAAAATCTGAATTTTCTTCAGGAAGTTCCTCTTTGGAGAAATTCTCTGACAAATGATCTTTATTCGTAAAGAAAGCACTTCTTATAACTATTGCAAGCTGCATATTTCCGTTAAAATGCAAAAACCCTATTCCTCCACCATAAATGTTTCTTTTATATTCTTCAAGTTCACCAATTATTTCCATTGCTCTTATTTTAGGTGCACCACTTAATGTACCGGCAGGAAAAACTGAAGAAATAATATTAAAAAGGGAAACATCATTTCTTTTCTGGCCAAATACTTCTGAAACGATGTGCATTACATGCTGGTAGTGTTTTACATGCATCATATTTTTTACAATGACTGAACCTTTTTCGGCAAATTTTCCTATGTCATTTCTAGCCAGGTCTACTAACATTCTATGTTCTGCACATTCCTTAGGATCATTCAGTAAATCCTGTGCAAGAAGAGAATCTTCATTTGCATCCTTTCCACGAGGTCTTGTTCCTGCAATAGGAGCAATGTAAATATTATTGGAAAGAATTTCAGCCAGTATTTCAGGGCTTGATCCTACCACATCTCCATATTTTGTAGGAAAATGATACATATATGGAGAAGGATTAGCTTCTGCCAGTTTTTTATAGAATTCAAGAGAATCCATATTTGATTCGAGGCAAAGCTGTTCACTTAATACAACCTGAAAAATATCTCCGTCTTTTATATATTCTCTTGCCTTTTCCATCATATCAAAAAAATGTTCTTTTTCCTTATTTAAGTCAGTTTTTATTTTATAAAAAATTTCATTTTCTGCAGGCTTTTCAGTAAAGGATTCATTTTCAAGAAAATTGTAATATTTTTCCTTGTCTCCATAAAAAGTGTATGTTTTACTGATTTTTGAATAATGCAGGTATGCCTTTGCATTGGCAAAAATAAACTGTGGAAATTCAAACTGGCTTTTTTCTTTTTTCTCAATTTTTTCAAAAAAATGTATAGTTTCATAGGAAAAAACTCCAAAAAGTCCTGCAAATGGGGCTATTGATTTCTGGTTATTGTAAAAAAGTTCCAGTGTTTTGTAGTTATATTCGTAAGAATCTACATAGTCACAGTCGATTCCAATTATAATCTGGTTTGCATCTTCAGCCAGATAAGATTTTTTAAATTTTTCTCTTATTACGGAATAGTAGTGTATTGCATTTTTTGTCAGCATAATATCCTCCTAATATTTTATTTAGTAAAAAAGAAAGCCCTCCGTAATAGAGGACCTGTAAATAAAGAAAAAGCATCGTATTTACACACCGATGCCTTTACCTGTATTTATTATAATGAACAGACTATATGAAATCCTAAATTGCCGGTGAAATATTATTAAACTGTATTTAATATGTTCCACCATAACCAATTTAGTCTTTTCATTTTAATCTCTCCAATCTTTTTAATTTATTTTATGAGGTAAGTATACAATAAAAAGATACATTTGTAAAATATTATTTTTCAATAATATACATATATATTTTAAATGATTATATGACCACGGTCATAAAAAATGTATTAAAGTATATTTTGAAATTATGCCTTTTTAGTTAAATAATAATAAATTATATACTTTTTTCTATTATAAATCAATAAAAAGAGATAAATTGAAAAGTTGTCTAAAGAAAAAATAAATGTTATAATAATAAGAAATAATTTTCTTGGAGTAAAAATGATATATATTTTAGAAAAATTGAAAGAAAAAATGACTTTCTTTTTAAAAATAACTAAGAAGTATAAATTTATAACAAAACTTATGATAATAGGTATTATTTTTTTTAGTATAGTATTCTGTATAAAAAGAATTATCTATAATGTAACAGACAGTATGACAAAAGGAATATATGTAAAAAAAATTATTTCTGATTATAAAAAAGGAGATTTAGTTATTTTTCTGATGGATAAAAAATATTTAAAATATGTAGAAAGTTCTTTAAGTAAAAATAAAGGAAAAAAGTTATATCTTTTAAAAAGAATAGTTGCAGTTGAAGGTGATACAATTGAGACTCGAAGTGACGGAGCAGTATTAATCAACGGAGAAAAAAAAGGGAAAATTTTTAAAATAAAGGGGCTTACTGATAAAATTGAAAATACTAGATATATTTTGAAAAAAGATGAGTATTATGTCATGGGTGATACTGAAACATCTTTCGACTCACGTTATTTAGGTATTCTAAGAAAAAAGGACTTCAAATCTGAAGTGAAGCTTCTTATAGAAGAAAAAACGCTTGAAAAATTAATGGACAGAATTGAAGGAAGGACTAACAAATGAAAGAATATGAAGAAATTTCAGGAAATAAAATATTTACAAATGATGAAATAAAAAAATTGCAGGAAGAAGAAAATGAGAATATAAAAAAGAAAAAAGATTTTTTGAATTATAGATTATATAGTATTAAGAAAAGACAGGAAAAAAGAATAAAAGTAAAAGAAAGTGATTTTGAAGGAATAAAGGGAAAGCTTAATGAAATATATAGAAAATACTATGAAAAACTTTCAGATAAAAAAATTACAAGTCTTGAAGAATTTTACGATGCAATTATGATTTCTTTTTCTCTTTATGACCAAATTGAAAATATAGACTATTTTTCAAATGATAAAAATAGTGATAAAATTATAGAATTTAAAAATAAATTAAAAAAATATGCAGAACTTAAATTACAGAAAAAGAATAATTTTAAATATGATAATGTAAAAATAGAAAAACGTGATATAGAAACAGAAAAAATAGATATTCAAATAGATCAGATAAGAAAAGAAATAATGCAGTTTACAAGGATACTTTTAAGTGAAGTATGGTCAGATTATGAAAAGTTTAAAAAATTTATTGAAGATGACGATAAAATTAGAATATTGGCGCAACTTACTGAATTAAATTATTCTTTTGAAGAATTGGAAGAAATAGATATTTTTGAAAATTATGATAATATACATAATAAATTGGAACGTTACTTTTTAAATATTGAAGAATTTGATTTTTCATTAGACAGACAAAAAAATATTAGAAATAATATAGAAAGTATTTTAAATTCTTTTAATCAGGAAAATGATATTATAAATATAATGTTACATTTTTCTTATGCAAATATTTTAATAAGAAATAATATTATGAAATTTCCCTTAGTTTCTAAAGAATATAGTAAAAATTCCTCTTTTATACATGAAATAAGAACCTTAAAATATGCAATGCTAAATTATTACAGAAATACTTTGACTTATAGAAATGCTATTGAAATTAATGATGAAATGGTGGAAAATCAAAGTGATTCATTATTTTATGATCTTCTTTATCTTCAAAATAACAGGAATAATTCTAAAAAAAGGAAATTTACTACATTTGATAGTTTAGAAAGTTCAAAAGAGAATTATAATATATTTTTAAAAAATGGAACTTCTGAAATAAAAATAAATGGAAATGATGTATTGATAAAATGTGATATAGATGATTTTATCCAGATTTCAAATTCACTTGAAATGATTGAAAAATTAAAAGAAGAAAATGAACAGAAAAATATTTTGGAATTTTTGGAAAAAGATGATAGTTATTATAAAAATAAAAAATTTAAACTTAAAAGTAAATTTATATCTGAGAGGGATAATATTATTAATTTGCTAGAAAATGAAAAAGAAATAGAAGATGAACTTTTAAGGAAAGGTATGAAATTAATTCCTGATGAAAGACAACTCATTTTCAGTTTACTTGAAAAAACTTCAGATAAGACAGAAAATTTTAAAACTATTATGAAAAAAATGCTTAAAAATCCTTGTTTTACTGAAAAAATAATAAAGTCTGAAAGTATTGAAAAAAATAAGGCGTATAATGAACTTCGTGAAGATATTTTATATATTGAAAAGATGAATAGTATTTTGATAAATTATGATATAGCTGGTTTATCAGATATAGAAGATAGTTTAACACAGCTAGATAATTTTTATAATTTTGATATTTCTAAAATAGAAAATCTTGATACGGAAGAGCTGGAAAATCTTAAAGAATATCAAAAAAAATATAAAGAAATAGCTGGAGGTGAAAAATATGCAGAAAAGTCTTTATAAGCTTAGTTTTAAAAATATAGAAGAACTTAACAATATAAGTTTTAATTTCAATGATGTTAAAAATGTTCTTAATAGTGAAATCAAAATCGAAAAAACAGGTAAAATAGTTATAAATTCTAATCCTGATTTAATGTATGAAATAAATGATATAAACAAGCAGCAGAAAGTAAACAGTTTTCTTACTGAGCAGATATTAAAGATACAGAAAAGAAAAAAAGCAATTTTTGAATCTTTTATAAAAAAAAAAGATGCCCTTCTTGAGAAAAAAATAGATAATAGGGAAGCAGATTATAGAATAAGTGTATTAGATTTCTATAATTTTTTTGGGAAAGAAAATATCATGATTACAGTAAATGATAGCGAACTTGAAGAGAAATATGATAAATTTTCAGAAGAAATATCAGACAAACTTTACAAAATGTATAAAACAAGGGAAGAAGATTATAAAAAAAGAGATATTGAAGCTGAAAATAAAAAAAATTTACAAAAGATTAATTCAAAAATAGAAAATCAAAAAAAAGATATAGTACAATCTTACATGTTTATGAAAATTTTTAACTATATAGAAGAACATTTTGAATATGAGGAACCTTACTTTGAAAAGTTAAATGAAAAAGAACTGAAGATATCAGGATACATGAGAAAAAAATTTCTTGCGGAAATACCGGTAATAAATAGCCTCAATCTTCATTTTGATGAAAATACAATTGATTTAAATGATGAAAAACAGATTGATCTGATAGAAAAAAAAATAATAAAAGCTAGATTAGAATTTGACAGAAAAAGAAAAGCAGTCTTAATTTCTGAAAATTTTCTTGAAAGTGATAAAAATATATATAAAATAATAGGAAATGATATGTGTTTAATAGAACATATTAAATACATTGATAAATTTAAAATTTCAAAAAAAGAAATTTTAAAAAAACTTATATTTGAAAAATTTAAGAAAATAATGTATAAAAATATTGAAAAAAAAGAGGATAAGATATATTATATAGTTGATATCAAGTTATATAATATTGATGTAAGTAGAATAAATCTTTTCAATATTGTAAAAAGTGTTGTATTTAAAGAAATTATAGATGAACTTAGACCTTATATTGTGGGATTTAAAGATAAAAATGGTAATAATGTAAAGAAAAGTTTGAAATTAAATGACATGGAAAACATATCCCAGATAATGGACTATAAAAAAAAGCAAATTGAGATTTTATTTAAGAATAAAGAAAAATTTTTTCTGGAATTAGAGAAAAAGAGTTTGAAAGAAAAGGAGATTGTAAAAGAAGACAGTAAAATTAATAGTGAAAAGGAAAAATATTTTGAGTTTGTAAGTGGAATGAAAAAAAAAATTGATAAAAATCTTGCAGAACTTGAAAGAAAGAATAAAGACTTTTCCTTCAATTTTAAAATAAAAAATATGAAAAAAATGAAAGAAATGAAAAAAAAGGATGAAATTGTTGCAATATTTCTAGATGACATATACAATATTTTAAATGTATATAGAAATTTTTCTTCAGAAGACAAAGATTATCAAAATTTAGATAAAGATTTTCTGTTTATAAAAATTTTTATAAAAATTTCGGAAAAGTTTGATTTTGTAATACCTATGCTAGGAAGGTATGGAGAAAAAATAAGTGATAAATTTGTTACATTAGCTTTTTTTAATAATATAAATGATGTGGATATTTTTTTAGAAAATATAGTTTATAATGCTTCTGATATACATATTATAAAAGATAAATATAAAATTTTCAGGAAAAACAATATACAAAAAGAAATGATATTTTTAAATAGTGAAGGAAAAATAGAAAAGAAAAATGTGACATATTTAGAATTTCTTGACTGTAAGTATAGAAAAAAATATAGAATAAATAAACAAAATCCTTTTGAAATTATACCAAAAGATATTTCTAGTTATGAAGAAAAGATACCGAATTCATTTAAATATCATAGAATATTAGGTGAGAATATAAAGTATCTCTTTGTGAATATAAATTATGATAAAGAATTAAAAATAAGGAGTTTGTTATTTAAAAATTATGAAAGTTTTATAAAAATAATGTTGCTATTAGATGGAGTAATAAATTCTGGAAACAAGATACTTAATTTTGAAAATAAAGACAATGAGGATGAGATAAAACTTAAAAATTATATTTCTGATGAAAATAGATTTGATCTATATATAAATGACAGATATATTGAAACAATGCATTATAATATTACTCTAAATGAAGGAACTAAAAAACTCGAAACAGTTGATCAGAGGCTACGTAAGATACTTTCGTAAAAAATATAGAAAAAAGGAGAAGAGATGATAGGAAATAATATTATACAAATTTTATTTTTAATACTTATTATTATTTTTATTAAAAAATTTGGACTGACAACATATGGTAGGAGAAGAAAAATAAGAAGTTACATTGATGTTACTGAAAATGAAAAAAGAAAAATTATACTTAGGGTAAAAATAAAAAAGTTTTTTATATTTAATACGGAAAAAACTTATGAATTAAAGTATATAAAAGTAAAAAATAGTATCGAAGAAGTGAAAGTTTATTTTGATGTTATTTTAAAAGACAAGGAATATCTTATAAGAGAAGTTGAATCAGATAATATTTTTGATTTTAAAAAGAAGGCGATAATTTATATGAGAGATTCTATTCCGGCTTTTGATAAAGTACCAATGAGGTTTCTTCCGGAAACAGAACTGAAAAGCCTAATAAGGGAAATTATTCAACTTGATATCGCAGAACTCGAACATACAGATTTTAAGACATTTGTTGAAAAAATATCTTATGGTCGACTTGTTAAAGAACTAAAAAATAAAATGGAGAATGATGAAAATGAAAAGAAATAAATTTACAGATTTTATATTGTCACTTGAAGAAAAAATGCCATTAGGTAATTTCTACGTTCAGAAGAAATATGTATTAATAGGGATATTGGGAATGATAATATATATTCTTATTGCGGTGTATAATGCAAATTCAGTAAGATTGACAAATGTAGGTGAAAAAAGAGAGGTTGAATATAAGGAGCTTAATAATAATGAACAGGAGATGGAACCTTTTACAGAAACACCTAGTAATGAAAAGACATATGAAGAAAATATCAATGAAATATTAGAAATGTCCAATGAAGAAATAAGAGCACTTTTAAAAGAGCAAAATATTTATCTAACAGATGAAGAGATTTTAAAATTTAAAGAAGAAGTAAGAAATAATTTTCCTAAAGAAGAAGATTTGATAAGAAATACAGAAGAATTAAAAAAACTTGAAGAGGGAACAATGAAAAAAATTTATGAAGAAGCAGAAAAAATGACTAAAGAACAGAAAAAATAATTTTATAAAAATCAGTTAGGTTACATGAAATGCTTGTAAAATAATGGAAAAGGGGATGATAAATTTGAAAAAAGTTTTGACAATCTTATTTATAATAATAAATATTATGGGATTTTCAAGTCAGAACTCAGGAAGAGACTGTGAAGATGATTTGATAATAGAAAAAAATGCCCTCCTTAAAAAACTTAATTATGGAACACGTGGTATATTAAATGAATCTGAAATTGCTTACAATACAATGGTAAATAACTATAATTTGGCTTCTTATGGAAGTAAAAGGGTAGGTTGTCAACAAAATTTACGTACTCACAAAAATCTCAATATAAAAATGGAAAATTTAATTAGTACACTTAATAATCAGGTAAACAGAAATTTTAACGGGAAGAACCAAATACCTTATAATCCTAATTATTCATATAATGGGTACGATGTTGAATATGAAGTGAAAAAAGGGGACATAGAAGATTCCAGTGGTAATACGTATACTAAAGTAAAGAAATATTATACTAATACTCCCGTTGAAGGAACAGATCATGTTGGACTTATTAAATATATCTATAATGTTGCAGGAATAAAAACAGGAGCTTTTAATGATATGGAATTACTTGATTTTGCAGCTATAACAAAATATCAGGTTAAACCAGGAGTTCCACTTAAGCCAGGAGATCTTATCGTAATGAACTATAATAATAATAGTTCAATTGATACAATTGGTTTAGTTTACCAGGAAGCAAACGGTCAGCTTAAAATGTTAGAAATGGGAGGAAATATGTATGAAGAGGGATCAAGTGTAAAATCCTTCATACCGATGACAGATTCCAAAAATACAGCATATGTGATACCTTTTGAAACTATTATGAATAAAGCTTTTTCTGTTCAGGATGAATCGGATATAAGAGAACTGCAAGATATAACAAATAGTATGCAAATGAGAGGAGTAAATACTCCTTTGCCAATTTCAGCAAATAATCCTAATATAGTAACATATAGTACTCCAAGAAATCAAAGATATCTTGCATATAATGGCTTTACTTCTGCAGATCCTAATGTCGAAAATATGCAGGCTGTCAATGGAGATGAAGTTCTTAAAGAGGTTACAAAAATGACAGATGGAATTTCTGCAACAGCTGTTAAAGGACTAGGAGGATTTTCAGCTTTAATTACGGTCATTATGATATTTCTTATAACATTAAATATATTATGGGCAGTATTTAAAGGTGGATTACATGGTTCACTGGATGAAATTGTTAAGAAAATTTTAAGTGAAATAGCCCTTAAATCACCATATTTTGTTTTTGTTGCACTTTATCCTGTGCTAATGAAAAATTTAATAACGCCATTATTTTTATATAGGTTACCAACGTATATTTTTAGAGATTTTATAAAAGTGAGTGGCATATCAATGCAAAATGGACAATATGTAACATATTATGATTTGATGAAACATATTCTAAAAAAGGGAATCCCTTTAATTATTGGAACATTTGGTTATGGAATAACACAACAAAAAATTTCCGTAGATTCAATTTTTAAGTATTTTGCTTCAGTATGGAAAACTTTTACACAGCCTACTTCGTTTGCAACAGCGGCATGGAATATTTTTGGATTAATTTTTTCTATTTCAAGAACAATAATGCAAATGACAGTTTTTAGACCAATTACTTCTCTTGCAGGACTTATGACTGTAATAACTTTGCTTAATATAGCTCTGAATATATTTTTAAGCTCACTGACATTTGTTATATCGACTTCGGTGGGGTTATTTTACATGATATTTGGAATGAGTGATGTTACAAAATCAAAATCATTAAATACTTTACAGATAATAATAAGTGGCTTTTTACAGTATCTTGTGAATTTTGCAATGATAATAGTTCTTGCAATGATAGTGGAAATGTTAGGAAAAGAATCACTGGGAGTAATATTAACACCATTTAATTTTGTTAAAACAATACAAGTTTTTATATGTATAAGTATTATACAGACCATGGTTAAACAAGTTGGAGTGTCTATTTCAACAAACTTTTAAAATTAGGATACGTTTTTATATGAAAAATAAACCAAGTCAGTTTTATTTGATTTTAATTTAGAAAGGAAAAATAAAATGGAAAATACAGAGGAACTTAATATTTCTCTTGAGGAAATACAGAAACTAAATAAAGAAACAAGAATTAAAGTACTTGAAAAACATCCTGATGATATTGAACTGGATGATTTGAGCTATATAACTCCTTATGATGCTGTTTTTTCAAAGCTACCTTACAGATATAAACAGATTATAAAGTTAAGGGATGACAGTGAGGTAATTTTTTCTCAGCTGGGAAAAGATATACTTGCACTTCTTGAGGATAAAAATGTCAACGAAATAAACCTTAATCAGGATGGATATATAAGAATAGATATGTTTGGAAGAGGAAAATTCAAGACAGACATATTTATGGATGCAGACAGGGCAGAGAATATGATAAAGCTTATAGCTGATTATAATAATGAAAGTATATCAAAAGAAAATCCGATAATTTCTACCAATCTTCCAACGGGGGAAAGAATAGAGTGCCTTCTTGGAAATGTTGTAAAAGGCTCTCCGGTATTTTCTTTACGTAAAAGACCTATAAAAATCTTTCCGCTCACCGAATATGTAGAATCCGGAAGATTAAAGGAAGAATATAGAAAAGCTCTCGTTGAAGAGATACAGAAGGGGGCAAATATACTTATAGGGGGAGGAGTCGGTACAGGTAAGACTACACTTGCAAATGCCTGTATCAATGAATTGAAAGGAACTCGTAAAAGAATTATTATAATAGAAGATACTCCTGAAATCATATGTGATTGTGATGATAAGGTTGAGCTTACTACAACTAAATATGTAAAACTTTCAGATTTATTAAAAACAGCAATGAGACTTAACGGAGATACAGTAATAGTAGGGGAATCCCGTACAGGACAGGAAGTCGATACTCTTCTTAAAATATGGAATTCAGGTTCAAAGGGAGGCTTCAACACAATTCATGCTGATGATGCACAGTCAGCTTTGAAAAAGATGGAGCAGTACATGATGACAGTAACTGCTGTACCACAGATAGAAGAAATAATTCAGGCAGTAGATATAGTTGTCTCTGTAAAAAAGGATATGAACAGTAGTATTTATGTAAATGAAATTGCTAAGTTAAAGGGGTATGATTATGCAAACAGAAGATATATTTTAGAGGATCTTGTAACAAAGGAAGTGTATGAAAGAAAAGAGGAGTCCATTAATGTTTAAATATTTGGAAAAAGAAGAATTTCTTAGTATGATGTTACTGCCGGATATTATTGCTTTTTTGTTAATAATATCTAAATTTTTAATATTATTGTTTTATATATATGTTTTTAAAAAATTATAGTCTGCTTTCTTTAAATTAAAAGAAAAATATTGGCTAATTTTCAAATATTTGGGAAAAATTTAATTATGTAAAAATATTATTTTTTTAAATAAAAAACTTTAAAAATTATGATTTTTATAATATAATATTTATATAATACAAATAAAAAAAAGGAGTGTAAATTGTGGATATTAAAGAAATAAAAAAAATGAGAGAAAAATACGAATTTGGAAACCTTAATAATTCAAAAGGAATGGAAACATCAGTAGAAATGATGTATCATGTTACTGTAAAAATACAGAAGTTATTAAAAACATTGTATCTGATTATCGGGTGTCTGGCTGTAACAAATGCGATTACTTTGATTGCTTTAATTACCAGAAGTGTAAAAAATCCCTATGTTCCTTATGTAATAAGAGTTGATAAGGACAGTGCTGTAAATGGTCAGGTACTTACAGGACAACAGATTGTAAGTGCAGATGATAAGATGGTTGAATATTTTTTAGTTGATTTTGTAAAAAAAATAAGAACTGTTTATAAGGACAAAAATTATTATCAGGAACAGACTAAAGAAAAGATGTCATTTGTAAATAATGTAGCAAAATCAAAAATAGAAGATTTTATAAAAAATAAAACTAATACAGAGGAAGTTTTAAGAAGTCAGAAGTCAATTTCAGTAGAAATTGAAAGCTTTGTAAAAATAGATGATAAAAAATATCAGGTCAATTTTACAGAGAAAACTTATTCTCAAAATGGGTATCCTGAAAGAGAAGCAAGATATACAATGGTTGCATTTTTAGAACAGGTTCCTGTTAATTCAACTGCCATGATAAGAATGAATCCATTAGGACTGGTAATAAAAGATGTAGAATTTGGAAATATAAGTACTTCACAAAATCAGATTCAAAATCCAGCTACAACTACTCCTCCTACAAATGTATCGCCAACTGTTGAGCCAGTTCCGGCACCAGCACAGCCAGTTCCTCCAACACAGTAGGAGAAATATTCATGGACAGTAGAAATATTGTAGACGAACTGTTAAATTTAATCAATAGTGCAGAAACAAAAAATGAAGAAAAATTTTCCTTTGGATTATTTTACAAATATAGTCTAAGAGATGAAATTCATATTCTTACAGTAAAAATAAGACAGGAAATTAATGGCAGGGCGGAAGAAGAAAAAAATATATATGATGAGAAGTCAGAAGAAACCAGTCAGATTCATGAGATACATTTTAATACAATTTATGAACTGATAAAATATATTATGTGGATAAAATATAAAATAGAAATTTCTGATATATTCAGTTTTGAAAGAAAAATCGTTGAGTCCATAAATTTTAATTTTTATGAAAATGAATATCTTAATGAAGCCCTTAAAGAAATTATTGTGGCAATAAGAAATGATGATGAAATGGAAGAAATTGTCAGTGAACTTCAGGAGGAAGCAGAAGAGAAAGAATATGAAATAGATAATATTTTTGAGGAAATTAATTCACAGGAAGTAGAAGATATAACATTGAATAAAACTATGTACTCAGATAATGTATATTGCAACAACTGTGGATATATATGGGATAATATAACGGATTTCAAAATAATTGATTTTGAAATAAATAATGTACGGGAAAATGAAATTCCATTTTATTCCTTGGATATAAAATTTCAGATAGAGAGTTATCTTGAAGACCGTAATATTATGAATTACTATAATGTAAAAATTTTAAGATTTTTGCTATTTCCTTCAAAAATTGATGATGACAGTAGAAGATTATTAAAAAATAACCTTTTATTACTATATAATATGACAGAAGATGTGATGTATAATATGATTTTAAAAGAATTTTCAAATTTCAAGGAGTATCCCGTTACAATTTCTAACATAACTAAGGAAATAAAGCTGGAAGACTTTAAGGAAGAGGCTTTTTCAGAATTGGCAAAAAATCTTACAGGGTTATTTTATGTTGGAAGCAGAAACATATACATGGAAGATGATTTGATGGATTTTTGTAACGAATTTATGAAAAGAAGTTTTTTTGAATTTAAAAAACATCTTTTTTCAGAGTTTGTAATCAGCAGTACGGGAATAAGAGTAAATGATCTGAATACAGTTAATTCTTTTTACACAATGATTGAAAATATAGCTTTAAAATTTGAGAAGGAGAAAGAAAATGAAGAAAATGAAAATTACTAAAAAAGCAGTTATAATTTCCATAATATACTTACTTATGAATATGGTCATGTATATTTGTTTTTTTAATTATCTCTTTTCAAAAAAGTATCCTAATATATATGAAGCCTTAAAACGGAATACATTAATTACTTTCTTAGGGACTTTTTCACTTATAGGGAAAAAAATAAATTATAAGGGTCAGATTATTAATATTCTTGAAAGTGCATTTGTTAAACAGTCAAGGGCGACTGCAGTATTTTACCTTATTCTTGTAAATCTGGTTATTTTTGTGTTATATATTCTATTCAGAGGTAAGAAAAAACCAAGAGATTCACATGGTTCAGCAAAATGGGGCGGGATAGAGGAAATTGATTTTAAACCTGGAAAAGATAAGTATTTTGGAGTAAGCCTGAAATCAGATAAAGGTGTGGTTTTAGGGAGATTTAATGGAATAACTCTTCGTGATAATAACAACACCCATATATGTGTTACTGCACCAACAAGAACAGGAAAAGGGGTATCGATAATAATTCCTACACTTATAGATTCGTGGAATGAAAGTGTAGTTGTACTTGATATAAAAGGTGAAAACTATCAGCTGACTTCAGGAGCCAGAAAAGAAAAATTTGATAATCTTATTCTAAGATTTGCACCAAAATCAAAAAACTCATGTGGATACAATCCACTGGCAGAAGTAAGATTTCTGACTGAGTATGAAATGCCAGATGTAAGACTTATAGTTGATATTATTATGCAGGAAGATAGCGGTGGTGGAAGCAAGGATCCTTACTGGAACAACTCGGCAGCGGATCTTCTTATTGGAATAATTTTTTATGTGATGTATAAAAAATTTCTTATGGAACCAAAATTTGTTATTGAAAATGGAGTGGAAAAGCCTGTTTCAACAGCAAGCATGGCTGATGTAGTCGATTTTATAACAGATCCTACATATGATGCCCCTATCAAGGAAATTTTACTTAGAAAAGCTCAGGAAGAAGACATGATAGAGGAATTTGGAAAAGATGAAAAAACGAAAAAATATGTCAGAGAAAATTTAATGAAAATGTATGCAACGGATGCCGATATAATAGATGCAGGAAGGCATCCTAAAGCTGCAAGATATCTTGTAGAAAAAGGAAATCTTCCGGAGCAGACATTGGGATCGATAATAGGATCAGCAAAAGTGAAACTGTCAATATTTGAAATACCTATAGTAAAAAGAAATACGGATCACAGTGATTTCAGAATATTTGACCTTATGAACTATAAAAATCCGGTTTCACTTTATTTAGTTGTACCGCCAGCAGATATTACTTCGTTATCCCCACTTATTAAGATGTTACTGCTACAGATGGTAAATATTCTTACACCGGAGATAGATTATATAAACAAAAAAGGTCATAAGTGGAAGATGCTCATGCTTCTTGATGAGTTTCCGGCAATAGGAAAACTGGAAGTTCTTGAAAAAGGTATAGGATATGTAGCAGGATACGGCATGAAAATGATGCTGATACTTCAATCCCTTGATCAGCTTTTCAAAATATATGGAAAAGAAAATGGATTCTTATCAAACTGCCAGGCACAGGTATTTTATACATCAAATGATGAAACAACAGCAAATTATGTCAGCAAGCTGCTTGGTAAGGAGACAATAGAACAGTTTACCCAGTCAAACAAGACAGTAGGAACTATAATAAAATCTGAAAGTCAGCAATTTTTAGGAAAAGATTTATTGGCACCAGATGAAGTAGGAAGATTTCCAAGTGATAAAATAATAATAAAACTTTCAGGAAGAAATCCTATAAAAAGTGACAAGATAGTATATTTTCTGGAAAAAGAGTATGCTGATTTGACAAAGATTCCTTATATTTATACTGAAAGCTGTTATGATAAGAGCCAACAGTATATAAAACTTACAGAAGATCAGAAGAGAAGAAATAAAGATTATCCTTATAACTATCTTCCATACGAAAATGCTCTTAAAAATATGAAGAGAGATTTAAAAAATATATATAATTCAATACAGGCCATAACACCTGAAATGGTTAAGGAATTTGATGACAAGGAACGGGAAGCTTATAAGAGAAGTAAGGAAAATTATATAAAAAACAGTAAAGGATTAAAGAAATATCTTGACCTGTATAAGAAACTTCAAAAAGAAGATCCTAGACTTAGAACAAAAAAATCTGAAAACAAACCTAGAAGATCAATAATAAAGGAACAGAATAATATTGCAAGTGCAATAAAAGTTAGCGATGCTGAAAATTATGATAGTACAGATAATCTGATATTCAGAAATTCTAAGGATAGTACTGAAGATGTGGTAAGTAATATAAACTTTGGAGAAAGTTTTAACAGTAATTTTGAAAATTTGGACAGAGTATCTGAAAAGGAAGATAACAGTAATTTTGAAGAATATGTAGATTTTGATGATTTTGAACAGGAAGATGATGAACTGTAGAAATATATATAACTAAGATATTATAAAAAGAAATGAAATATCTAGTAAAAATAAGAGAAGTGTGAGATTTTTCCCACACTTTTTTGTATATTTTTAATTCATAGAGTACGACATAAAATTTAATGTCTTTAATATCCTTTTTTTCTATCTCTTTCGATTCTCTTATTTATAGAAGTACAAGCTTCATTAGTTATCCAATTGTAATATAAACCATCTTTTTCATTATAAGAACAATTTCTTGAATCCCATACAGTACAGCTCATCAATAATATAAATAGAATAGATAATAATATGATTTTTTTCATTTCTGTTTCAACTCCTATCTTACATTTGTAATGATATCATCATTTTTTGTATTAGAATTTCTTGTTTGTTTTTCAAGTTTCTTTTCAACTTTATTGGCATACTTCTGTAATTCTCTTAATCTGTCTACTGACATTTCATTATCTGGAAAATGTTCCCCTTTGTCATTACATTCTACTGGGAGTGCTAAAGTTTTAAAAACATTTTTATTACTTACAGAAGGTTTGATTTTTAGTGTATGAAATTCTGTCCCTTCTACTTTTTCTGTTGCTGCAATAAATCCATTTCCCATATTTGGTACCATTGTTAAAAGGTTATTCTGATTTATCCAACGGCCGCAGTCAGTAATTGGTGCAGGATCTATTGCAAAACATTTCAAACCCGGTATATGAGAAGCTGAATAAATTGCTTCCCCACCTGCTTTTGAGTGTCCATTTAATGTTGTTAGTTCTTTATATCCATTATACCCATTTTTATATTTTTCCTTAACTTGATATGTAAGCTTTTTAGCTGCTCTTTGTGTATCAGGTGTAAAAATCGTTGATGGCAGATCATTTTGAAGCCAGTCCTGTCTTGCACGTTTCCCCTTCTCCCCATCTATTAAAAATATATTACTGAGACCTTGGCTTGCACCGAATATTATTTCTACTTTTTTAGTTTCTTTATTTCCTATGACCAGTGCTGACATTCCTGATTTTTTATCAAATTTCGGTTCTTCTAAAATCTCATATTTACTAAAAAATTTTTCGAATTCCTTGGCATTTTCTAAAGTAGAATCAAAATTACCTTTATTTTTATATAATTTAAAATATTCTTGTAAAGTCTCAGGTGAATTATTAAAATCCTGTATTACCCACATTTTACTATCTATTTCATCAGTATCAAAATTCTTTAATGTTTCGATAGCCATTTTAGTATTTTTTCCACTTAATGTTCTTTTGAGATTTTCTTCTTTTATTTTTTCATTATCCCAGCTTTTCCAATTAGCAGTTGGAGCACCAACAGTATAAGATGCATTTATAATTTTGTGATTTTCTTTTCCTCTAAAAGCCTCTTTTCTCCGTTGAGCCAAATCATCTCCTTTTTTACGTTCAGTATCATTTTTGAGAATTTTTTTAGAATCTAATTCTAAAAGTTCTGTATGATAGTACTTATTGTCTTTTTTTGTTGTATTCATTCTCTTGAAATTGAAATCTCTCTTGAAACCTGTTATCTCTGTATTTTCCTTCTTTTTCTCAGACTTTTCAGAATAACGTTCTTTTAATAATTCTTCCCAAGTGATTTCTTTTGACATTCATATCACACTCCTAATTTGTACTTAATTTAAGTATATCATATTTATTTTTTTTGATCAAATTTCCATATTTTAATAATTAACTATTATAAATACCTCATAAATACTATATTTATGGTTAAAATTTATTATCTAAAATATTTTTAATAAAATTAGTGTTTTTATAAGTAAAATATGTTATAATAAGATTAGAATTCTATTACATAAGAAAGAGATTTTTATTTTTGAAGAGAGTTGTGATATTATAAATAAATATATGTAAGATATTTTTATATAGACGAAAAAGAAATCATAGAGTACAATTTACAGGAAGAAAAACTAATAATAAATATTAATATTAATAAAGGAGAGGGACTATGAATTTGAAAAAGTCAGGATTAATTTTACTTGTAGGGTTGCTTGTGTCAGGTTTCAGTTATGGACAGGATTATATAAAGAGTTTTCCACCTGGAGTAACCCAGGCTTTACCTTCTAATGTAAATAAAGACTTTTTGGATGAAGATGATGATAATTACAATGAAGATTTTGTAAGAATAAGAAGAGAAAGATATGAAAATGGAGGAAATGTAAAAAAAATTCTATATTTTTCTCGTTGGCACGATTATCTTGAAGAAGTTGCTGAGGAAAAAATACGTCAGCAGGAGTATGAGAACTCAATGCAAAAGTATGAAGCCGAGTTAAATAGGGTAAATAAACGAAATCAAAAAATAAGAGAAAGCAATCAGTCTTCTTCATCACAGGTAAATGCTTCTCAAGGAAGTTCTGTAGATATAGGGGATCTTAATTATCAGGGGACAGGAAATTAAAAAATATGATTAGAAGTTAAAATAAAGAATGATGTAAGTTTAGATGTAGTAAAAGTAATAGTATTGAAAGGAATGAAATGAAGGAAAAAATTAAGAAAAATAAAAATGAAGCAACTTCTGGGAAATTTTTAAAAAGTGTTGTTGATAAATTTCGTATTACAACTACAAATGACAGCGTAAATTTTTATATACCTTATAGAAGAATGATTGATAAAAATACACTTCTTCTTAAAAATGGTGGATTTGCGAGAATTTTTGAAATTATAAATCAGGATTTGGACTATATTGATGATATAGACAAAATATTGGAATATCTCAATGATACTTTAAAAGAAGCTGGAAGTGGCGTAGTTATTCATTATGAAACTCAAAAAAGACCTATTTCAAGGGAAGAAGAAAAAATAAGTGAATTGTCTCCTATTCCAACAGTTATAGGACATAAGATGCGTAGCAGCTTATTTAAGAAAAAAAGATTTTATGAAGTAAGACATTATTTGACAATTTCCTATTTATATGATTATAATAAGGAGAAGAACATAGATGAAACTCTATTCAATGAAGGAAATCTTGGAAAACAGGATTATATGAAGCAGTTTAACAATCTGATAAAGGAATTTAACAGAAAAGTGGAAGATATACTTTTTAGACTTGACTATGCTGTATTGGAGATTAAAATTCTGGAAAATAGTGATCTTCTAAACTTCTTGTATAGTACAATAAATCCTATTTCAGTAAATGTAAATCTAAGAGTTCCTCCACTTGGATTTTCTATTGATGAATGGCTCAGCTGTTCTCAGATGGAAATAAAGAATGGAATGCTCAAAGTTGGAAATGAGTATACAAAAGTTGTAAGTATAAAATTATTCCCGGACGCTGTTGTACCTCAAGTATTTTCTGAGCTGGAAAAGTTAAAGTTTCCATTTAGAAGTACAACCAGATTGATAGGACTTTCAAAAGAAGAAGCCATAGCTTCAATAAAAAATATTGAAAAATATCAGTTTGGTAAAAGATATAACATGGTTCAAATTATTTTGAATGCCTTTAATGCCGCAAGGGGAGAAAATCCTGATGCAGGAAATGTAAACAGAATAAAAAAATCATATGAAGCCAAATATGCAAGGGAAGAACTTGAAGCAAACAGGGTTTCTTATGGATATTATACTTTTTCTGTAATTGTTTCCGACAAAAGTCCTCAACGGCTAGAAGAAAAAATAGATCTGGTTATAAGGGTAATAAATAGACATGGATTTACGTGTCTTGATGATAAGCTTAATGTTAAGGATGCTTATTTTGGTGCAATGCCTTCGAATATAAAGCAGAATATCAGAAAAAGCCCGATGAATTCAGAGTCGTTGGGATATATGCTTCCAATATCTTCTGTATTTGAAGGTCTGTCTTGGGATGAAAGGATAAAAGCTCCAAATTTATTTAACACAATAAGTAATGACAGAATTTTCCATTTTAGCAATAAAGTCGATGATGTAGGTCATACTCTTATAATAGGGCCTACTGGGAAAGGAAAATCTGTAATGCTTGGTACCATGGTACTTAATTTTATGAAGTATGAAAGTAAATATCTTGATGAAAGAAACAGATACAAAAAAAGTGGATCACAGGTATTTATATTTGATAAAGGAGCTTCTTCTAAAGTACTTACGATAGCTTCCGGTGGGAAATTCTATGATCTGGACAGTGAAAACCATATGGCATTTCAGCCATTACGTAATATTCATAAAACAAAGGATCTGGAGTTTGCAATGGAATGGGTAATGGGGCTTATTGAACAGGAAGATGAGCATCTTGCAAGAGATGTTGAAAATAGAAAGGAAGTTTATGACGGTCTGCTGGCACTTTCAAAAATGGAGGAACCACAGAAAAGAACAATAACCAATCTTGTAAAACTTGTTCAGCCACCTAAATTGAAGGAAGCACTGAGAGTATACTCACAGGAGGGGATTTATGGCTCATACTTTGATAATAATGATGATGTTATGGAAGATTCCAACTTTATGACCTTTGAGATGGGGAAAATCATGGAAAAACCTAAAGTTCTTCTGCCTGTTCTGGAATATCTTTTTTATAGAATAGAAACGGAAAAGCTTGGAAAAGATATACCGACACTTGTAGTACTTGATGAGTGCTGGGTATTCCTGAGACATGAAAGAATGAAGGCAAAAATAGAGGAATGGCTTAAAGTACTAAGAAAAGCGAATGCATCAGTAGTTTTTGCTACACAGTCATTAAGTGATATTGAAAAGTCAAGCATTGCTTCCACTATAAAAGATGCGTGTATGACTAAAATATTCCTTCCTAATGAAAATGCCCTCAGTACACACAGTAAGATATATGAAGGATATAACCTTTCACAGATTGCAATAGCTACAATAGACAGGGCGTATGGTCAGAGACAGTATCTGTACAATTCAAAATATGGTACGAGGCTGTTTGAACTGAACCTTTCCAGACTTGAGCTGGCATATGTAGGTGCAGGAGATGATATGTCAAAGTTAATGATAGAAAAACTATCAGATACATATATAGATCAGTATCCTGAACCTGAAAGAAAGCATGAATATCTGAGAAATCTAAACAAAGCTTATCTAAAATATAAATATGATGAAGGAAAAATAAGTAGAGAAGATTTGGAGATAGCAGATACAATAATAAGCAATTTTAAGTAAAAAAATAAAAAAATAGAAAAGGAGACAAAAATGAAAAGAAAATTTACTTTATTAACAGTATTTACAATAATATTTGTAAATATGGTTTTTATTACGGATGCAGAACAAATTTTAAAGAAAGCGGGAGCAACTGCCAATACCGATATGGCTACAAATGCAGCTCTTACTAGGGTTTTATCAGGAATTATGGGATTTCTTCCATGGATTCAATGGATTGTAACAGCTGGAGGACTTCTAATGTTTGCAATTTCTGTATTTAACCTGTATAGAGGACAGCAGCTGGATTTGGCAGAGTTATTTAAAAACTTAATTATTTATGGAATAATAATAGGTGGAGCATGGTTCGGTCCTAAGATTGTTGCAGATATGGCAGGAGCAGATGATAATAATGCAAACGGTATAGAGATAAACCGGGTGTATATGATTGAGTGATAATGACTGGGAGCATAAGCTCCCTTTTTGTATATTACAATATATTTAAGTAATGTAAAAAAAAATTTATTAAATTTAGCAAAGAACCTAATAAAAATCATAGTTGGTTATTATTTTAGAAAAAATTGATTTTTTTTGTTAAATAATGTATAATCTTATTTAGAAAATAAGAAATTAATTAGATTTATAGTATTTATAAATATAAAAGGAGGAAAAAAATGGTTATAGACTATGGAAATGGAGAGATAGCAACAAGTATTGAAAATGTTATACGATTTGGAAAAACATCTATGAAACTTGTCATATCAAATATTCTTCTTGTAGTTCTTATTTTTGTTGTACTAAATATATTATATGAAATATTCCTTTTAGCAGTTGATAATGAAATTTCAAAAGTTATATCAAAAATAATGAGTGAACTAGTTTTTGCGGTTTTTTTATTTTTTATAATGACAAACTGGCTTGGGGGAGTAAATATATTGGAGAATATATTGGAACCGCTCATATTTGAACGAATACCTAAATATATATTTAGTTTTAAAGTTGATAATCAATCTTTCTTTGTGACAGATGGGGTTTTGCTGAATTTAGATAGTGTTTGGAATACACTTGAAGAAATTCCAAAAAGAATATATGAAATAAAATCTGCATGGTTAATATTCATTGACTGGGTTTTTAAAAGTAACCTGGGTTTTAACATTATATTATTACTGCTTAAAATGTTCATGTATATAATGATTATATTATTTTTTGGAGATATATTAAGGATTATAATAGAAATACATCTTATGCTTATTTTTTCTGGAATAGCTTTCATTCTTATGGTATTCAAGCCATTAAGGGAAAATTATGGAATGATAATACCTAATACTATAATTAAAACAGCAATACAATATTATATGGTCTTTATTTGTATAGGTTTGATTACGGGATTTTTAAACTATATTTATTCAATAGGAGGAAAATTTTTATATATCGCTGCAATTTTCCTTTCAGTAAGTTTCATGAAATCAATTATATCTTCAATAAGAAGAGTCGGAGCAAAATTGTAAATTAATCAATAAGTTTTTAAATAATTTATTATATTATAAAAAAGAATAGGGAGTCTTTATATGAAAATTAGTCTAACTGCAAAAAAAGGAATTCTATTATTTTCACTATCCGCTATAATAGCATGTGGTGGTGGAAGTAATAAAGAAACAAAGAATGTAGAAAATTCTCAGGGTGGGAAAGAGATAAGTGCATCTAAAGAAACTGCTGACACAGGAAAGGAAGCTAAAAGTTATGAAACTGAATTGATGGAAAGAATGAATCCCATTGAAGAAAAAGTAAATAAAACTATCGAATCAGGGGAAAATATGTTGGCGGCATCTTTTGATCTGGATGAAAAATGGAAAAAAGAGTATGAAAAAGTTTACGATCTTATCACTTCAAAACTTTCAGCTTCTGAAAAGTCAAAGCTTGAATCTGAAGAAAAAGAATGGTTTAAAAAGGAAGAAGAAAAAATAAAAAAAGAATTAATCGATGATGGCTTGGAAGAAGGAGACAGAGATTATGAGATGCTATTTGCATCAAACAGGGCAAGTTTAGTAAAAGAGAGAACAATAGAGTTGGCAAGAAAATATGATAAATTAAATAAATAAGGAGATTAGCATGAAAAAAAAAATTGGTAAGTTTTTTATAACTGTGCTTATACTATCGTTAGCTTCTTTATCCTGTGGAAAAAATACAGAAAAAAACGCTACTTCTGATAAGGATAATACACAGCAAGTGGAAGAACATAAGCAGAATGAAAATTTAAATACTGAAACTGAATCAAAAGATAGTTCGGAAAGGGAAATGAACTATGGAAAAGGAATGGATGAAGAGTTTACAACAGACGGTAAATTGCATGAGGATAAATTTTTAAATAAAACTTTTGGTTACCCAGATACAGCGGACAGCTTTAAAATAGAAAAAGATAGTGAAGGTTATGTTATAACTGAATATATTGATGAATCTCCTATTGTAGGAAAAGAAGTACCGGTAAAAGAAGAAAAATCAAGATTAAAGATAGAAAACGATGTATATCTTGTACATAAGGATGGATTAGTTTATGCTTATGATACAAAATTAAAGAAGTTGGTACTTTTAAACAAAGAAAATAATTTTAGAATAATATTTGTAGCTGATGAATAAAAATTATCAGGATTTAAACAAAATTATATATGAAACGAGGAGAAAAATATGAGTGAAGAATTAAAAGAAAAATATGAGGAAGAAATGAATTTTGGAAAAGGAATAGACGAGGAGTTTACAACAGATGGAAAATTGCATGAAGATAAATTTTTAAATAAGAATTTTGGTTATCCGGATACAGCAGACAGTTTTAAGATAGAAAAAGAGGGAGAAGATTATTTTATAACAGAGTACATTGAAGAAATTTCCGATTTGGAAGAAGAGAAACCTTTAAAGGAAGAAAAATCGAAATTAGAGCTAAAGAATGACGTTTATCTTGTTGCAGAAGATGGATTAGTTTACGCATATGATACAAATTTTGAAAAATTAGTATTTCTGAATCAGGAAAATGATTTAAGAATAATTTATATTGCTGATGAAGAGTAGAAAAATTAAAATAATATTATTCATAAAAATTTTTAATAATTAATATAAAAAAACAAGGAGGAAAAATGGAAGATAATAGAATGGATGTAATATTAAAGGAAAATACTAAAACAAAGGAAAAAATTGTTCACCCAGCTGCAGAAATATTTGAAGAAGCAATGGAAATGATAAAAACAGGAAATGTAGAAGAAATATTTGATTTAGATGAAGAAGCAAAAGGATCATTAACACTTTTTGAAGAAGCAATAAAGAAAATAAGATACAAGGTGACAGGAATAAAAGAAGAAGGGGATACAGTGAATTTGAAAGCAAATTTAAAAGTACCTGATTTAAGTAAGGTAAGAAGTAAACTTTATGAAAAAATAGAAAAATACCAGGCAAAACTGTTAGAAAAAAGTGATGATGAAGTAGAGAAAACAACATTAAAATGGTTAAAGGAAACTATATTTGAGGAACTGAGCAGCAAAGAAGTAAAATATAACATGGAGGACATAAATATAAAATACAGAAAAAATGGAGATACATGGGAAGTGGAAGATGATACTGAACTGGTAAGAGTATTTAATTTTAAAATAGAAGAAGAATAGATAAAAGATGAAAGATAAGTATTTTTTTATAAAAAATATGTAGATATTGTCTTAATAAGATTAAAAATAAATCTATTTAGTTATTGATAAGGATTAATTTTTGTATAAAACAGAGATTAATCCTTTTAATTTAAAAAAATATGACTTTTAATATGAAAAAATATATAGTAAAAATACGTTTAAACCTAGTAAATTTAATGCTTTGAATATAATTTAGCTAAATTTGACAAAATTTTGGTACATATGTTACCATAAATTCAAGAAATAAAAAATATGAATTAAGAAAAGAGGAGAAATTATGGCAGTAGCATTAAATAAGAGAGCAAATTCTTTTACAAATAATCCACTTTTTAGAGGGATGGGTAAAATTATAAATGATGTGTCAAAAGAAACATCAAAAATAGGAAAAAATATAGTTAACAGTACAAAACAGGTAGTAAATAATGTAGTACAGGGCACAAAAAATGTAGTAAATAATGTAAAAAATGAAGCAAAAAAAATAGTTAGTAACATAACAAAATCTGCAGATGATATAAAAAAAGAGGCAGAGAAAGTAGTAAAAGATGTAGCAGATGGAATGGGAAATACAGTAAATAGTTTATTGCAAGATGCAGATAAACTAAGACAACATCTTAATGGTAATACAAAAGACAAAAAAGAATTAAAAAAATTATTAGAACAACAAGAAAATAAGTCTTTTGATAAATTAATTTCAAAAATGGAATTAGGTGAAGGAACAATATCTAACAGAGTTGAAATGGCTCAAACAGGAATTTATGATAATTTTGTAAAAAATGGTAAAAATATGAAAGATGAAGACATAATAAATAAAACTTTTACAGTAGGAACGGGCAAAAAGAAAGAGGAGTTTAAGGTTCTTGACATAAAAAATACTAGATCGGGTATGAGAGCCTTTGTTCTTGGAAATGAAAAAACAAAAAATGTAGAAATTTTTTATGAAGGAAGTAATCCAGGGTTGACTTCACCTTTAAAGGATTTCAAAAATTGGAAAAAAGATTGGACAAATAATACATTACCATATGTTGATTTTTTATTAAATAGTAATGTTACAGGTACAGTATTAAAAGGGTTGACATCAAAGTATTATAAATCTTCTGAACCTGAAACTCCTAAAACTTATGAAGATGCCTTAAAAATAGCTAAAGAGGTACAAAATGAATATAAAAATGGTAAAAATGGATATAAAAATTTAACAATGGTAAGTGGACATTCAAAAGGAGGAGGAGAAACAATTTATGCGGCTTCACATTTAGATCTTCAGGCAATAGCAGTAGATCCTGCACCTGTAGAAAATCCGGAAAGATATGTATCTAATGATAAAATTCTTGCTGTTGTTCCAGGAAATGGTCGTGGTGAATTGAATAACGTAAGACAGAATTCTGCAGGAGCTTGGACATTGAAATCTAAAACTACAGTGGTAGGAATTGGGGATGAAACAACTAAAATTCCTGTAATTAGAGTAAACTCTTTTAAAGATGAAAAAGGAAAAGAGGACAAGCATAAAGCGGATATTTCATCTGTAAGAAAAATAGAGGACGATATATTAAAATTAAGAAGAGATAGAGAAATTGATAAGAACATATCTAATGAAAAAATTAGATAAATTAAGATAGTAAAAAATCTCCAAAAAATATACAGAAATTAAAAACATACATTTGGAGATTTTCTTATTGGATATTATGCTATATTTTAATAAAATTTTATAATATATGTTATTATAAAATAATAAAAGATGAAGCAAGTGGAATAAAAGACACAGATTATACAAGTGTATTAGCAAAAGAAAAAGAAGTATTAAATAATTTAAAAAATTATAAAGCATCTCAAAATAGAGGGAGGTAATAATGGATTCTACCCAAAAGAATAAATGGATGACAATACTAATGCTACTAATAGTAGCTTTCCTATATTATTTTGTATTGTCTCCTAAGATAAAAAAAGCAAAATACTTTAACGACACAGTTGAAATGTTGTATAAAAACTACAAAATCAAAATAAATAAGGGTGACTATATTGTAGAATATAAACCGTCAGAAAGTTGAGTAAGTGGTTATTATTATATAAAAAAGAAGAATGAAAATCTTAAAAGTACAAAATCCAAATATTTAAAACTAGATTCTGAAGTATATTATGGAAGTGGATATACGAATTTATTAAATGAAGGAAAATATGAATTTTTTTCCTCTAAAAGAGACGAGGAAAATTCAGTATTGTTTGATTTGATAAAAAAGTACGGCTTTGGTCCATATTTTATGAACGAGTTTATATATGATAGAACAAAGGGAAATGATTTTGACAAAATAGAAGAAATACTTTCAAAGTATATTGAGAAAGATCAGATTCGATATAGCCTTTCATATTATACTGAAGATAGTATTATATTAAGTTTCTTTAATGAAAAGAGTAGTTATGTTAAAAATTCTTTTTTAAATGTGGATATTGATTCTGAGGAGTATGAGAAAATATTGGAAATTGATAAAAAATTTACTTCGTATTTTTCAGTTGAAAGGGATTTTGAAAAAATAGACTGGTATGAGTTTAAAAAATATCTGAATATAAAGCCGATTTTATGTTTTGTAACAAGATTGGACAAAAAGGAATTAGAAAAGGTAAAGGAAGCAATAAAACCATATTATAATAAGGATGAATATACCATATATTTTTCAGAACTTGGTTGGAAGGATTAATTAATAGGAAATGAAAAATCTCCAGAACAGATGTATCTGGAGGTTTTTATTTAAATCAATAAATATAATCATATAATATTTTAATAGGTGTAGTCTATCGAATTATCTATAATTAGTGTCTATTCCCATACTTGTCTTCACTCCATTCTTTTGGACTTAAAAGTTCACACCCTATAACAGACATTGCAAGAATAAGCATAAGTATAATTTTTCATATATAAACATCACCTTTCTAATTTAGGGAAAGTAAACTATAATTTTTTAAAAACATATATACAAAAATAAATATATACACACATCTTTTAGCTATATCGTTTTCTAATATATCGCTATATTTCTTTTTGGCTAATAAAAATACTGCCATTATTACCAGTACAACTATTTCACCTTCTATGAACTCACTTAAATGCATAGAAAGTCTTTCCAATATTTCATCAAAATATAAAGCTGGAGAATAAAAGTATCTTCCAAACATAAAAAATGCTATATGGCTTAACACATAAGCCTCTATTAAATAAAAATTCTTTTTCATTTTTACCTCTTTTATAATAAAGTACTATAAATTATATGTAATAATATAGAAATTACCAGCTTAATATTTAAATAAAAAGCTGTATATTTTAGTAATAATTTGAACCACTGACTAAGAGACTGATTTTTCATATTTTTATTAATAAAAGATAGCAGGATAAATATAAAAAATAACATTAAAAATTTAGCAATCGCATATATAAATAATGCTGCTATTAAATTTGGCACAAACACTATATACATAATAAAAAATATGAGCATCAGAATATCTGGCAATAGTAGTATATCGAAAAAATTCTCTTTCTTTAAATATTTAATCATCAAAATTCCCCTTTTTTATTACTAATTTTCAATTTAAACGAAGTATATTATAATTTTTAAAAAATATATATGCAAAGATAAAAAAATACATACCTTTTCTGACATAATTGCTGTTCAGCAAATTATCAAATTTAGTTCTCAGTAATAAAAATATAATTATTACACCTAATAATATTATTTCCCTTCGTATAATTTCATGTATATTCTCATAAAATTTATATATTACATCATTAAAGTCTGAATGAATTAATAAAAAATATTTACTGAATATAAAAGTAGCCATGTGACCTAAAATATAAGCCTCTATTAAATAAAAGTTTTTTTTCATTTTACTTCCTCACATTCTATAAAAAATTAACAGTTTAAGTAAACATAAGAAATAATGTCGAAGATGCAAAAACTCTTATGTTTAAATAAAAAATTGCATAACGAAGTACTATTTTCAATCTTCTTTTTATAACATCATTTTTTCCTGTTTCATTAATTGCATACAGTAAAAAATAAGTTAATAAAAATATTAAGAGTCTTATGATAATATACTGAATTAATACTAAAAATAATTCAGGATAAAACAATAATATCAAAAATTTAGACATTATAAACAAAAGAGCAGCAATATCCGGTAATAACATCATACTAAGAAAATCTTCTTTTTCTAAATATTTGAACATTAACAGGTTCCTCCTTATTATGTTATTTGTTAAATATTTTAATTGAGAATTCATTGGATTTCTTTTGAAATATTATACCATAGAAAACACACATTATGTCAAGTTTCTAAATTTAAATAATATAAAATAATGGCTTTTAAAATTGACATCTTTCGAGGCATATGATATAAAAAGGTAAGAGAAAAATTAAAAAAATCAGGAGGGAATAACATGGACGAAAAATTAGATTTGGAAATGATTGCAATGACACTTATAGGGCGTGCAGGAGAAAGTAAGAGTCTTGCATATCAGGCACTTGCTGCAGCAAAGGAAGGCAAATTTGAAGAAGCAGAAGAATTTATGAAAAAAGCAAGTGATGAAATGATAAAAGCACATGAAATACAAACTGATTTAATAGTAAAGGAAGCAGGCGGAGAAAAAATAGATGTAGGTCTTATAATGGTTCATTCTCAGGATCACCTGATGGGAGCAATACTATTTAAGGATCTTGTAAAGGAATTTATAGACCTTTATAAAAAAATGCATGAGGAAAAATAAGAAGAAAAAACAGAAAAATTAATATTTCATAACAGAACATGAGCTGTCTATATGATGACAGTAAATTTTAAAAGGCTCTGTAATATCTGACTGGGATAAAATCAGAATAAAAATAGGGAGGATTTTTTGATTATGGTTTTGTATAAGAAAAAGCTGATTAAATACATTGCAATAGCCGGGTTTATCATGTTACAGATGTCGTGTGGCGGAAATCCTAAAAATGGGAATATTTCAGGAAATTCTAAATCAGATAATACTAAAAGTGTGAACAGCGTGACAGGGAAAACTGGAAATAATTCTAAAACGGTAAATTCAACACAGGCTGTGAATCCAGATGGGATGACTATAGAAACACGGTATAATGTTCCTGCAGGTTATAAAAGAGTTGCTGTCGAAAATGGAAGTTTTGCAGATTTTCTTAGAAAACAGAAACTTAAGCCTTACGGAGAAAAAGCACTGTATTATAATGGACAGGCCAAAAGAAGCGAAGGGGTATATGACAGTGTAATTGATGTGGAAATAGGAGACAGGGATTTGCATCAGTGTGCAGATGCCATAATGCTCATAAGGGCAGAATATTTTTATCAGAAGAAGGAGTACGATAAAATTAATTTTAATTTTGTTTCGGGATTTAATGCCCAGTACAGTAAATGGATACAGGGATACAGAATAAACCCGAATGGAAAAGGCTCCTACTATAAGAAGACTTCTCCGTCAAATACCTATAAAGATTTCAGAAGTTTCATGAATATTGTATTTGGATATGCAGGTACATTGTCCATGGAAAAGGAAATGAAACCTCAGTCTCTGGAAAATATGAAAATAGGAGATGTATTTATTATGGGAGGAAGTCCAGGACATGCTGTAATTATTGTAGATATGGCTGAAAATGGCAAAGGGGAAAAGATATTCATGCTTGCACAGTCATATATGCCGGCACAACAGACACAGATTCTGATTAACCCTGCAGACGGAGATATGGGAGTATGGTATTCACTTAAAGGAAAGACTGTACTTGAAACTCCTGAATGGAGATTTCCAATAGAAAAATTAAGAAAATTTTGAGGTGAAACTTTGAAAATAGCAGTAATGGCAGGCACTCCCATAG